>ERZ1673748.199-NODE-199-length-100121-cov-12.952741_pt1 | contig 100121 bp, 76 predicted proteins | sample MGYA00580196_ERZ1673748 | MGnify/ENA primary metagenome ERZ1673748 (study PRJEB41218, sample SAMN15661796) | gut metagenome | host: Homo sapiens | place: Canada: London | collected 2015-08-20/2019-03-30 | study: EMG produced TPA metagenomics assembly of...
TATTCCACTGAATAGCGAGGATGTAAAGGCGCTGGAAGAAATTCTGTGGAACGAGGTCGGCACAAAGCAGGATTACGAAGCCGAGTACGGTCAAAAGCCCTTGGGCGAGTTTGTGCGGGAGATTGTCGGTCTTGATATGAACGCAGCAAAGGAGGCGTTTGCGCAGTATCTGAACGATGCCAGCCTTGACAGCAGGCAAATCTTCTTTGTGAACCAGATTGTAGAGTACATTGTGCATAACGGCATGATGAAAGATTTGTCCGTCTTGCAGGAGGCTCCCTTTACCGACCGCGGCAGCATTGTGGAAGTGTTCACTGATTTGTCCGTGTGGGCAGGGATTCGGCAGGCAATAGAGCGCGTGAATGCAAATGCGGTGGCTGCGTGATTACGCTGCTTTACGCTAAAAGTGAGGATTAGAATGGAACACATTGGATATAAAGTATTTTATAAGGCGGCGTTTGATTTACAAGCCAGTAAAAATTCTCGCGGCGATATTCTATGGGATATGATTGAAGAAATTCGCTATTGGATCACCGTTAAATACCGCAAAAAAGGAGACCCCCTCCCAGAAAAAACACAGGTGTGGTCTGATTGGAAAAGAGGAAAAACCATCAGATCTAAAAGCGGTCAGGTTGTTTTGTATTCTTGCTTTTGTTTAGATGAGCAAAAATGCTATTGGGCATGTCAAATTAAGGAACCTCCCGCAGGTGAAGTCGGTTTTGCCCCTAGAGAATGGATGACTGAAATTGGTTTTTGTCAAACAGAACCGGGTGCAGCCACAATCACGCTCATTACAGCTTACTTAGACCGTCCTGGATTCATTGGTCCTTGTCAAGATGATCCCGACTTTAATACACCGGGTATCATTCACCGGCTTCGTCACAGCAAACGATTGAGCTGTTCCATAAATGGATATGTACCTACTGATAAACCTCTTCATTTTGTACCGGGTCAGTACTATGATTTTTGGAAACTTGTTTCCAATCCACTGCGTGAAATTCCAGTAGTATATATAAGTCCTCGTACAATGGATGATAAAACAGAAAGTACACTTCTTGACCCAGAGTATGTGGCCAGAATCCTTGACATGAATGCGATTGTTTGCTACGCAGATAGCGTAGATTTTAGCCGGGAAATGACTCAGCTTTGCCCTCAAGAATACGCTTGTTATTCTGGTAGCATCAGAATTTATGCTGGGCATCCCAGAGAAACAGATGATGGCCGACGACATCGCTTGATTACTGCAAATCAACTGCTCAAAATGCAGGATCAAAGCGACTCCATGATTTACGAAATTCTACGTCGGGCGTTAGTTCAAGATGTACATTTTTATGATGATCTTTTTACGGTTGAAAACTGTCGTAGGAAAAAGGATGCACTTACCGCACAAAAGCGTATCAGTGAGTTAAAAGAACGAGAACAAAACTCTACTAGTACGGCAGAAGAAATACTGAATGCCGCCGCTGACAGTGAACAGGAAAAGAGGCACATAGAGGAAACCCTGTTGGAGACCCAAATTCGCAATGAAACATTGCAGCAAGAACTCGACGATGCAAGAAAAGAGATCAAAAACGCAAATGTTACTGCCGGAATTTATCGTGAACAAGCAGCAAATTATAATGAAGTCCTATCTTCGTTAGAAAAAATGCGTGAGTTCCACAGTTACCCTTCTGATGCGAAAAGTGTTGTGGAATACATTTCTTTGCATTATTCGGATCGAATTTTTTTCACGGAGCGAGCGCTTAAAAGCCTGAATGATTGCAACACAAAAGCAGAGGTTCTTTGGAATGCACTTTGTGAGATAGGAGATACCCTATATGGCCTGTGGATAGATGGTTCTTACACTGATTTGGAAGCAGCATTCAATTCCAGAAGCAGTAATTTCAAGTATAAACGCGGACAAGGCAGTATGACGCGCGCAGACAAGAATTTGATGCGACAATATGAAGACACTTACTGTAACAGGAAAATAAATGTAGAAGCTCATATTGCCTGCGGAAATGATGACATGGATCAACGCTCTGTTCGGATTTATCTTTGTCTTGATCCTGAAACATCCAAAATTGTCATATCACATATAGGCAAACATCTCGATAACTATTCAACCAGAAAACTGTAAGCGTTTTTGTGCTTGTCGCACGCTGTGTGCGCTTCATAGGCAAAGACTTTCTTGTGTTCGCCCTTGTGGAATACGCCGCATTCCGGGTCTGTAGTGGAAACCGTCTTTTCTACCATTTCCGGTTCGGCGGAGTTATCCCTGCTGCCGGAATCATCCCCGCTGCTGTTTTCGTCGAGGGGCTTCTTTCCGTGTGCCTCTCGGTCCTTGTTTATCTCATCAAACAATTCGTGAGCATAACGCTTTGCTTCTTTGGATACAGCTTTGCGTGCCTGTTTCTTCAGATTTGCACTTGCCTTTATGTGCGTGCCGTCTACAAATATGGCTTCGGTGTCCAAATATCCCTCGTCCGCAGCCGCCTTTAATACCCAGTGGAAAATATATTCTACCGATGCGGTATTAAAACGGTGCTTGAAGTTATAGCTCACCGTTGAAAAATGCGGGATCTGCTCGTTCAGCGGATATCCAATAAACCACCGATACGCCATATTCATATTGATTTCTTCCAGAGTTCGGCGCAGGGAACGAATGCCGTAGATATGTTGAATCAGCACAATTTTAAACAGCACAACGGGATCGATGCTGGGACGACCATTGTCCTTGCAGTACAAATCGCCGACAAACTCATATATCTTATGAAAGTCGATTGCTGCGTCGATCTGCCTCAGCAGATGATCCTTGGGAACCATCTGTTCCAAACTCACAAACTCGACTTGATTTCTGTTTTCGATATTGTTCGTAAGCACGTTTATCACCGTACTTATTATACCACATTTTCGCTTCTTTTACGAGAAAAAGGTCACCCGTAGACGACCTTTTTCGACAGGCTGAGGCGAAGATACCCGAATGGGGCATCTTCGCCTTGTATGTGTTTGTTGCAGCGAATAGAACGGTTTTCGTCAAGTATCAGGGCGGAAAATATGCTGATGAGGTGTATCACTCCGCCCTGTGTGTCGAAAAAAACAACAAGATAATTGCACACTTTCGGCTGGTTTGTAGGGAACGGTCTTGACCGTTCCGTGCCGCCTTACCAAAAGTACGACACAGCGGGAAAACCGCGCGTTGCCGGATGTGCGGATGGGTCAAGACCCCTCCCTGCAAGCATCCCGAAAACGGGCTTTTTCTACAAGCTGTCACCCGCGGCATCTCATTTGTAGGAGATCGTAAACTCCACGGTGTCCGCGTAGTCGCCCGCGTAGGCTTTGGCCCAATCGTCCTTCTCAATATGGATGGTCAGGGCCGTGCTTTCCCCTGCCTTTTTATAGCTGGCGGATGTAAACGCGCTTTCGCCGCTGCGGATCGTATAGGCGAGCATTTTGCTTGTGTCGTTCTTGTTTTTCAGTGTGCCGCTGGACTTCAGTGTCACATTGACGGACTTGCCGGGGTCCAGCTGGGCGTCGGTCAGCGTGATTGCGCCGAAGGGCGTATCCTCAGCCTTAGAAATCACCGTTGTATTGGCCGGAATCGTCACGGTGTACGTTGGGTCAATATGCGTTTTGACCTCTACCTGGCGGTTATCCTCGGCGGCAAAGGCCGTGGCGCAAAACGCCGCAGAAAGTGCCGCCGCAAGGGCAAAGGACAGATACTTTTTCATACGCTTTCTCCTTTTCAGTTCTGCGGGTATACGGCAAGGTTAAACATCACCGTATCGCTGTAATCACCGGCATACGGGGGATTGTTGGCGGCAAAATGCAGGGTAACCTTTTGTTCGCCAGTCTTTGTTTCAAAGTCGGCGCACACCGGGTCCTTACTGTCAACCGGCTTCGCATCCGCAGTTCCCTGCTTTGCCGTTACCGTGTAGGCGAGCGTGGTTGCGCCGGATGCCAGCTTATAGTTCGAAACAAGGGAAATCCGCAAAGTCTTTCCCTCATTCAGGCGGACATCTGCAGCTGTGATGTTGAAATCTTCTTCGTAGGTGATTTTATTCGTTTCGGCGTCGGTTTTTTTCGTCAGCTCTACCGTGCCGGGGATGGTCACGGTGTAGGCCGGGGTGATCGTAAACTGAACGGTGGTCTCTGCCTTTTGATCGGGGCTGCTCTGGGTGACATTGGTCGAGGGGGCACTGGTCGGGGGGACACTGGTATCGGCAAAGGCGGGCACGGCAAGGGCGGCGGCCAGCACTGCCGAGAGAGTAAAGCAAAGCAGTTTTTTCATAGCTATATAACCTCCTGTGTTAGCCGACCGAAACGGTAAAGGTTACCGTGTCTTTGTATTCGCCGGAATATGTAACATTCTTCTTCTGAAATTCAAAGGTAAGCACTGTACTTTTTGTGCCATAATTGGCTTCCAGAACAGTAGCACCATTCGAAATAGGAGTTGTGCTATTGTCTTTCTTAACGGTGTACGTACCCCTTGCGCCTTCATTGGTTATCACATAGAAATTATTTTTACTATTTAGTGTAACCCGTACTTTTTGTCCATTGGGTATAGTCACATCTGTGGCTGTTACCGTTGCCGTGCTTGGAGCAGCGGTATTCAGCGTTACAAGTCCAGGGATGGTTACGGTATAGCTGGGTTTTACCGTGTAAGTAACATCCATGTCCCCGCTGGACGGGGTTGGGCTGCTGGCCGGGCCGGGGGTAATCTCGGTATCCGCAAACGCTGTAGTTTCGGCGGTGACGGCGAGCGCTGCGGTGAGCAGCAGGGTTACAATCTTTTTCATGGTGGGGTTCCTCCTTATTATTATTAAGATGCAGGTTTGTCATCAACACTGACGGTAAAGGTTACTTTGCCTTTGTATTCGCCGGAATAGGTTGTGGTTTCGGGTTTGTTAAACTGCAATTTAACGGAACTTTCGGCAACACCGTTCACGACAGTCAATACGGTATCGCTGGGGTTTACCGGGGTTTTGGTTTCGCCCTTGGTGACGGTGTACGCGCATTTGTCAACGACGGCATCGTTATCGTCCGCCTGCGCGACCTCGAACTCGCTGCCTTCTGCCACTTTGACATTCAACGTCTTACCATTCGGCAGGATGACGTCCTTGGCTTTGATGGTTGCTGTTGTGCCCAACTCCACCGTGGCGGGGATGGTCACGGTGTAGGCAATGCATTGCGCACCACAGTTGGTGCATTTGCCATCATTGCCAATGACGTGTTGTTTGGGTGGAATTTCCGTATTGCTGTAGTCTGCGGTGCAGGGGGCGGACTGGTATACCTTGTCGCCGCCCAGTTTCGGGTATTTATCCTTACCGATTGTCTGCCCCCATACGGCGGTGTCGCCGTGCCCATTTTGCAGCAGGTAAGCAACCTCGCCGCTGGCAAACTGTTCTGCCGTTTTGGCGGTGATGTTTGGGTCGGTACTGCCGGAACTGCCGGGATTGTTGGTAAGGTAGTAACAGTTGCGGTAGTCGCAAAAATAACTACCGTAAATTTTGTCGGCAGTGTTGCTGTCCGTATTGTAACAGTTTTCAATGGTTGAGCCATCAAGGTTTTCTCCGATGATACCGCCGTAATATACGGGGTCGTAACCGTCGGCTGGCCTTACAGCGCCGGTATTGCCGCAATCCTGCACCGTTACATATTTTGCCTGTCCGACAATGCCGCCGAATTTGCCGTATTGGCCGGTCACTGCGCCGGAGTTGAAGCAGCGCTGCACCGTTGTATAGCTTCCAGCAAATCCGACAATGCCGCCGAGGTCGTAACCGCCGTTCACGGTGCCATCGCTGTTGGTACAGTCGGTGACATTTGTTGTTTCGCCTGTTATGTGGCCAACAATGCCGCCGTAGTCTTTGAACTCCGCAAAACCTCTGGAGTCACCAATGGCAGTCTTGACCGCGTGGCAGTTTGTAATGGTGCCGTCTTTGATATAACCGCACACGCCGCCAATATCCTCTTTACCGCTAAGGGAAGATTCCTGCACGGTAACGTTTTGTATGGTGGCGCCGCTTGCATAGCCGACCAGACCGACATAATATGCACTTGTGTCCGTACACTTCAGCCCGGTGATGGTTTTGCTGTTGCCGTCAAATGTGCCTGTAAACGGATGCTCGTCTGTACCAATGGGCGTCCACTCGGTGCCGTCCATGGTGATGTCGTTCATCAGGCGGGCGTTTAGCTTGGTTCCGCTGTCGCTTGTCGTCTTTACCTGGTTGGCAAACTCGCGCAGCTGATCTTGGTTGAAAATTTCGTAATAGCCGTTTACTGCCTCTAGCGGTTTGGATTCACCGCAGCGGCTGCAAACGCGGGTTTCTTCATCATACTCGTGCTCGGTAAATTTTTGGTTGGGCTTATTGCTGTACCGCTTGCAGATGGAACCCTCTGCCGCGGGGTGAACCGCGTAATCAGGATTGTTGCTAAGCACAGGGGTTTTGTCCGTGTCGATACGCTGCCCCCAAACCTGCGTGACACCTGCGCCGCCAAGGTCGTTTTGCAGACAGAACGCCACATCGCCGTTTTGGAACTGGAGTTCGGTTTTGGATTCGCAAGTTTCGTTTCTGTTTCCGCTTCCATCGCCAACAGCTTTTGCACTTGTCCCCGCAAGGTAATAGCACTTTTCCACAGTGGCGCCGCCGTTCCAGCCGCACACGCTGCCGACAGGATTATTGCCGATAACCTCACCGGTGTTATAGCATCTCTTCACAGTGCTGCTGCTGTTGTTCTGACCGCACACGCCGCCGACGCAGTTCCCTGTGCCGGTAACATTGCCGTTGTTATAGCATCCTTGCAAGATGCCGGATTCGAAGTTATAGCCGCACACGCCGCCGACATTTTGCGTTGTGCCGGAAACCTCGCCGGTGTTATAGCTTTCTTGCAAGGTGCCGCTGTTCGAGCCGCACACGCCGCCGACCCAGCTGTTGCCGGAAACCGTACCGGTGTTGTGGCAGCCCTGTAAGGTACCACCCATGTTCGCCCCGCAGATGCCGCCGACATAACTTTTACCGGACACATAGGAATCCGCGAGGGTGACATCTTTCACGGTGCCGTTCGTGCCAACGCAGCCGAACAAGCCAACGTCGTCCTTTCCGCTATCGTTAAAGTACAGCCCGCTGATGGTTTTGTTGTTGCCGTTAAATGTGCCTGTAAACGGATTGGTGTTTGTGCCAATGAGCGTCCAAGGGGTGAAGTTGACGCTGGCGCCGGTGTTCAATTCGCCGTTTTCGTTTAATACGTTGCTGTTGAGGGTGATGTCGTACACCAGAATGGCGTTGGCACCGGGGTGCGGTTCAGTTGTGACAGGGGAAACACCGTTTACCCATTTGGCAAACCAGTACAGCTGCCATTGGTTGGTGATTTGGTAATAGCCATTTACTTCCTTTGGCGGTTCGTGTTCACCGCAGAGGCTGCAAACGCCGTCTACATAGTTGTGTTGACGGACTTCACCTTGCGTATTGCTGTAGCCTGCGGGGCAGGGGGCGGACTGGTATACCTTGTCGCCGCCCAGTTTCGGGTAGTCGTTGGTGCCGATTTCCTGCCCCCACACGGGTTCGGTGCGATTACCTTGCAGCAGGAACGCCACCTCGCCGCTGGCAAACTGTGCTTGCGTTTTGGCGGTGATTTCTTTGTCGGTACTGTCGGAACCGTTGGCAAGGTAGTAACAGTTGGAGTGGTAGCACGAACCGTCATAAAATTTGTCGGCAGTGCTGCTGTCCACATTGTAACAGTTATGAATGTGTGATGAACCAAGGACGCTTCCGGCAATGCCGCCGCAAAATCTGCCAATCCCGGTTGGCTTTACATTGCCGGTATTGCCGCAATCCTGCACCCTTGCATCTTCTGTACATCCGACAATGCCGCCGAGGTCGTTTTTGCCGCTCACTTTGCCGGTGTTGACACAGCGCTGTACATTTGTATATTTCGCCTTTCCGGCAATGCCGCCGATTTTCCAAGAGCCGCTCACGGTGCTGCCGCTGTTGGTACAGCCGGTAATGGTGCCCCCTACGATAAAACCGCACACGGTGCCAATATAATCGTTACCGTTAAAGGAAGAACCCTGCACGGTAACGTCTTGTATGGTAGCGTCGTCTGCATAGCCGACCAGACCGACATAATTTACACTTGTGTCCGTGTAGGTCAGCCCGGTGATGGTTTTGCCGTTGCCGTCAAATATGCCTTTGAACCGGTGGGCTTCTGTGCCAATGGGCGTCCACTGCGTGTTTTTATCTACGGTGATGTCGTTCATCAGCCGGGCGTTGATAGATCTTTTGCCGCCGTTTACGGCTTGGGCAAACCAGCGCAGGTTACTTTCGTCGTAGATTTGGTAGTAACCTTTGCCATCTTTGGTGGGTTCTTGGTAGGCATCCAGCAATTCCACCGCATCGGTGGTAGCTTCGCCCAACAGCGCCGACAGCGCGTTGGCGGCGGCGTCATAGCGCGTCCAATCCAGCCCTGCCAATTCGTCATCGGTAAGGCTTTGCTTGGCGTCGTCAATGTCCGTCAGCGCCTGTTCCACTGCCTCGGCGTTGTCCTCCGTCACTTCGTCCGGCAGGGCGTCGATCAGCGCCTGCACGGCTGCCGCAGGGTCGGGGGCTGCCGTGGGTTCTGCAGACGGCACCGGGGCAGGCGTTTCCGCAGCGTCCGGCGCAGGCGTTTCCTCTGGCGCCGGTGTGGCGGTAGGCTCTGCCGTAGGCTCCGGGGTCGGTGCTGCCATCGGCACAGCCGTTTCCTCCGGCGCAGGCTCCTCCGGCAGTGCGGTTTCTTCCCCTGCCGGTTCCGGCGTCGGCTCCTCCGGCGCAGGTTCGGTCTGCGCCGTTTGGGCTGTGACGGGAAGAAGTGACGTATCCTCGGCAAATACTGCCAGCGGGCTGAGCTGCAGCAGCAGCGCCGCGCTCAGCACAGCCGAAAGGATTCGTTTGCCTTTCATGGGTGGGTTCCTCCTTTGCAATGATTACTGGACGTCCAGTATGGTTTCTACATTGGCGCCGTTCATGGCGCTGCCGTCCTGCAGGCTGGCAGTGGTGATGCGCAGGGTGGCGTTGTACTGCCCGGCCTCCAGGGGGCGGGTCAGGGTGATCTCCTCGATCATCTGCCCCGGCGGCACCTGCTTGCTGGTGTACAGCACCTCGTCCGCGTCGGACAGGACCAGCTCAAACGTGAAGTAGCAGGGGTTGCCTTCCGGGTTCAGCAGCGCCACCTGTACGGTTTGCTGGTTGGCCGGCAGGCTGATAGACGGATAGCCGGGGATCTTGATGCCGACTGCCTCGCCGCTGTCGGCGGATTTGTCCGGCAGCTGATCGCCCGACCACGCGCTGGTGCCCTGCTCCAGATCCGGGGTGAAGGTGTCCTGCTGTTGGCTGCGAGAAAGTTTCATGCCCGCCAGTACCGCTGTCACAATGATCACCACCGCCGCGATAATGCCGATTACAATGTGTTTTTTCTGCAGCACGATGCCGCCCTGTTCCTTTTTGCTCATGGAGTGTCCCTTTCTTTGCTGTATCGGAAGTTGTTATGGTATAGCCCTATTTTTGTCATTCCAGCACTTTTTGCGGAAACGCGCAATACATTTGGGACGAATAGACATTGTGTAATTATACTAACCAATTCTCAAGCAAAAAAATGCCCGCACAGCGCATTTTTGCGTTGTGCGGGTTGTGCAATATTTCAGTTGTTTCGTCCCACAATTGCGTCAAGGTGCGTAAAGGCGGCCTTCCGGGGTTCACTTTTTATTACACGGGAAAAGACGGTTCGGCTTCGCCCTCCACCGGCAGCACCAGGCGGGAGCAATACCGTTTGGTTTCGATTTCGCGCCCGGTGTAGGGTGCAACAATGCCCAGCACACGCGGGTCCCCGGCGGGTGTCAGACCGCGCTCCTTCACCTCGCGGCCCAGACGCAAAAACGCCTCGTCCGCGCCCGCGTAGCTGCCGTAATACAGCACCGACAGAGCGCGGCAGGCCGACAGAGTCACCGCCTCCCTGGGGGCTTTTTCGGGGCGCACGGGCACGCACACCCAAAACGGATACGGCTCGTCCGTGATATAGCCGTTCAAAAAATCCCGGCGCTGCGAGACGGTAAAAATCGGCTCGTCAGACAGGCGATACCCCCGCCGCACACACTCGCCGTAAAAATCATACATGGCGTTGTACTTTTCGGCAATGGTGTGTCCCTCGCACAGGCGGCGGCAGCAGGTCACGGCGGGCAGCGTAAGCACCTGCACCGATATGCCCGTGTCCGTGCCCGCGCGCAGGCGCAGCTCCTCGACCCCGCGCGCGACCTCGTGCAGGTGTTCCTCCAGTGCGGCCAGCAAAACAGCCGTCTCGCCGCCGCTGGCAAAGTAGGCAGCTATATCCTCGGTGCCAAGGCCCATGGCTTTCAGCTTTTCGATCTGCAAAATGCGGGCCACGTTGTGGTTGTCGTAATAGCGGCGTCCGCTGTCCGGCGCGGTGTAGGCGGGCGTCAGCAGACCCTTTTCCTCTAAGCGCAGCAGCGTGCTGCGGGACAGGCTGCAGGCGCGGGCGGCCTCGGTAATTTGAAAAAGTTTTTTCATATCTTCCGGCATGGCGCAAATCTCCTTAAAAAAGCACTTGCTTCGTTCAGGGGTGGACGGGTTATACTGTCATTATACGAGATACAGCGCCGTTGTCAAGACCCTGCGCGGCGCAAGGAAGTGGGGGTTCAATACCTTGACGCGGTGGAAACGGATTTTGTGTGCTGCGCTGTGCCTGTGCGTACTGTGCGGCATTGCGGTGGTGGGCGCTTCGGCGGCCGCCGACCTGCCCATAAAATTTTCCACAACGGGTAATGTCTACCAATACGCTATAAAGGGGAAGGACCCCGACACCGTGACCTATGGTGCAAGTTCCTCCGCTGCCGCCGCGGGTTCCGGCAGTGCCTCTCTGTCCGGCAGCGGTATAAGCGTCAGTCTTGACACCGGATACAACAAAAACTTCAAGCTGTGCTATAAGGAAATCCCCGTCACGGTCACAGTCCCCGCCAACACGACCTACACCGTAACGTTTGATTTTGCGCTGAACGGGTCGTTCACCCGTTCCAACAAAAATGCGACCGCGAATGCCTCTTTTCAGGTGGTGTATCTGGGGGATGTTTCCGCCGCCAACACGGCGACGTTATTTTATCCGCGTACACCAGACAGAAATACGATAAAAATGACGATTGGCGGCAGTGATGCAAATACCAATATCGTTCTGAAAACGATGGGGAAAGACGGCAGTACAACCACGCCCGTAAGCCTTTCTGCAACCAAAAGCCTTGACTTTGTCAACACCACAGGCAGCGCAAAGAATATCACCAAATATTTCGGCGTCTGGATTGCGGGCACCTACGGCAGCAACTACCGCAATCAGGCAAAGGCTACCTGTACGGTCACGCCCGCGTCGGTCACTTACCCCGTAACTTTTAATCCCAACGGCGGCACGGTCAGCACAAAAAGTAAAAACGTGACCATCGGCAAAACCTACGGCACACTGCCCACGCCCACCCGCACAGGCTACGACTTTGACGGCTGGTATACACGGGAAAGCGGCGGCACAAAAGTAACCGCAACCACCTCCGTGGGCACAAATCCACCCACCACCCTGTATGCCCACTGGATAGCCAAAAAATATACGGTAACCTTGGATGCCAACGGCGGCACGGTCAGCATGGCAAGCAGAACGGCAACCTATGGCAGCACATACCCTGCCCTGCCCGACGCCACACGCACGGGGGGTTACACCTTTGACGGCTGGTATACCCAAAAAACCGGCGGCACCAAGGTGGACGATAGCACCACAGTTACCACCGCCGCCAACCATATCCTGTACGCGCATTGGCATTTGACCCCGGCCCAGGCCCCCTACAATGTAAAATTGACGATGGATCCGACGACCGGCGTCTATGGCGAGCCCATTTTTCACCGTCTGCGTTACGATTCAAACGACAAGCACACCAAGAAAGAAACCTGGTATGCCTGTGATGAAAACGGCGACAACGGAATCCCTATCACCGACGAAAACGGAAAACCCACCTACCCCAAAACCCCCACCGCAGGGGTGCATTACTATTACGTGCTGGTCACGGCCACACGCAAGGACAACGGCCTGCAAGCCAGCACAAAAAGCAATGTAGTCTGTGTAACGGTGACAAAAGCCACCCCGAAAATTACCACGCAGCCAACGGCTGCCACGCTGGACCTGGCTGTGGGCGACACCCTGGCTGCCAGCGCCCTGACCGGCGGCATTGCCAAAAACAACAACGCCCGCCCCTCAGTCACCGTGGCAGGCCGCTTTGTGTGGAAGGACGCCACGGTCAAGCCCTCCCGCGGCGGAGGATACTATGCCGTTGTTTTTCAGCCGGACGACACCCATAACTACGAACCGGCCGAAACCACGGTGTATGTCAACGTGACCTGCAGCCACAGATTCGGCGCATGGAACGCCGGAAGGCGCACCTGTGCAGTCTGCGGCGAGGAGGATGTACGCACCAACACCGTCACCGTCACATGGGGCGAGCTGGCCTACACCTACACCGACGGGGCGTGGAACCCCGCCACACACGATTATGACATCGGCGGCGGCTGGGCACCGAACCGCAAAAACGGCGATGTCATCACCGTGCAGAATGAGGGCGCAAACGAAGTCCGCGTGAAGTTCCAATACACACGAACCGACACGGCAATCAGCGGCAGCTTTGCCAACAGCGACGGAGGCGGCATCTACAGTCCGATTGACCTGCCGGTAAACAGGACAAAAACCGTGCGGCTGTGCCTGACAGGCCGCCCTGACAAGGCACTGAACAACGCAGAAATCGGGTCGGTAACGGTCCGACTGGAAGGGGGCTATTGATGGAAAATACAGACAAGAACTGCAAAAAGCGGTGGCTGCTGCTCGTGCTTCTTCTGCTGCTGTTGCTTCTGTTGCTGCTTGGCGTGCTGTTCTGCCGCAAAAAGCCGCAGACGACGGACACCGCCCCCGCACCGGAGTCATCGGTATCGACGCCCGCCGGCAGCGGCACGGTGTCGCTGACCTATTCCGATGCGGCAGGCATTGACTTAACCGCCGGGCAGGTCACGCTGCTGTTTGCCAACCCCGAAAAGTCCGGCTGGGACGCCACGGTCTGCCTGGTCGTCGGGGAGCGTGAGGCGGCACGATCCGACCTGCTGGCCCCCGGCGAGCAGGTCACCCAGCTGGCACTTTTGGACGGTGCCGAAAAAGACCTGACGGCAGGCAGCTGCAGCGGCACGCTGAAGGTATCGTTCTACCACCCGCAAACCGGCGCCAAGGCTATGCTGGACGCCGAAATTCCCGTAACCGTCACCGTAACGGGCTGATCCCCGCACGGACGACATAGGGCAATGCCCGTACAATTTTTCAGGAAGGATGAAAAACAATGATGAAGAAAAAAACAGCTCTGGTACTTACCCTTGCCATGGTGTTCTCTCTGGCACCCCTGTCTGCCTACGCGGACACGATCACCTCAGTCGGCAGCTCAGCCAGCCACGATGTAACGGCAACCTATAGGGCAGATTCGTCCGGCGGCGCGGGCGGCACGGTGTACAGCGTGGACATCACCTGGGGCGATATGGCGTTTACCTATACGGCGGAAGCCGGTATTTGGGACCCTGCCACCCACAAAACCACCGACGCCGAAGGCGGTGTCTGGACGGTAGACAAGGACGGCGGCAACACGATCACCGTGACCAACCACTCCAACACGGGCGTTACGGCAGCGTTCAGCTATGCGGCAGACACTGGCTTTGAGGGCATCACCGGCACCTTCGACAACGCATCGCTCAATCTGGAAACCGCCGTCGGCACGACTGTGGAGGCAGCCCCCAAGGCCACGACCTCCCTGTCTCTGAACGGCGCATTGGGCAGCACCACCGCCGACAACACCAAAATCGGCACCATCACCGTGACGCTGAACTGAGCAACGCATTTCCCGGGACAGTTTTCTTGCAAAACAAACGGGCACGGGTGAGCAATGCTCGCCCCTACAATGCACTCTTTCAAAACGCAAAAAGGGATGCCGCATTCGCGGCATCCCTTTGCTTGTAGAAAAAGCCTGTTACCGGAAGATTTGTAGGGATGGGTCTATCTCCGCGCTAAGAGCCGCCGCTGTGCGGCGGTTGCGCTCCGAAACGCGCCTGCGGGCGCAGTGACCCATCCGCACATCTGGCCGCGCGCAGCGCATAAAATCGCGCCGAATGGCGCGCGGTTTTCTCGTCGCGTCGTGCTTTTGGCGAGGCAGCACGGAACGGTCAAGACCGTTCCCTACAAATCTACCGAAAGTTTGCAATATTCCCATTAAGTTTTTCGTCAGTCTGAGGGGCGGCCAATGGCCGCCCCCTACCTATTTAATATAGGCAGGATAGGCTCAGCGGGTACCCTGTGCGGGTTTCTGTTTGGCACTTTTGCGATACTCGTTGGGGCTGGTGCCTTCGATCTTACGGAAGCATTTGGAAAAATAAGCCAAAGAGCCGAAGCCGATCTGCTCGGCGATTTGGGTCAGGCTGAAATCGGTGCTGGTAAGCAGCGTTTTGGCCTCGGTAATGCGGCGCTTCATCAGGTAGTCGATGGGGGAGACCTTATACTCGTTCTTGAACGAGTGGGACAGGTAATATTTGTTTACGTGGGCAATCTCCGCCAGCTTGTCCAGGGTAATGCTTTCACTGTAATTTTCATCGATATATCGTTTTGCAGTGGCACATTCCTTGCTCTCGGCGGGCGGCGCGGTGAGACGCAGCGAAACCGATGCCATACGCACGATCCTGACAAGCAGCACCTCGGTCAGGTCCTGGCAGACCATCTCGCAGCCGTCCTCCCGCGCGTCGATTTCCCGCAGCAGCAGCTGCATCAGGCTCAGCAGCTCCTCCCGCTGGGGACCGCATTTCAGCATCGTGTAGCCGTGGTCCTTCTGGTCAAACAAAATTTCAATGCCCTCGATGCCCAGCACAATATATTCCAGCGGGTTTGCCTGGTAGCTCAACTCGGTATGCAGGGTGCGGGGGTTCACAATGACCATGTCGTCCGGGGCAACGTCCAGCATTTTGCCTTCGACGTTGAACTGACCGCGTCCATCCACGCAGTAGAACACTTCGGTGCAGGAGTGGGTATGCGGCACCGAGTTCCAGTCCCCGCCGAAGCGGCTCTTGCTCACGTACATCAGGCGGATGGCCTCCCGCGGGGGAACGTCCATATTGAATTCATACCGTGTGTTCATAGGCGGTGCGCCTCCGAATGACAAAATATTTACAAAAAATCCAAAGCATTTGGAGCAATATCGTTACACAATTAAGCAAGAACGGAAAAATAAAAAGCCGCGGGCCGTTTTCGGTTCCGCCCTTATTATATACGCATTTGGGGCGCATGGCAAGAGCTTTCCCTAAAAAATCGCGATGCAAAACAGAATATCGGCACGTTTCGCTGCAAACAGGCCCAAAGTTGGCAAGCTGCACAAAGAAAAGTCTTACTTTTTGTGCAGCTTTTTCTTTATTTTCTGATGTTGCCGCCGACATTTGAAAATAAAGCAAGATAATACAAATGCGCGACAATATACCTACTGTTCAAGGAGGGCAGAAACAAGTATGATGATGTCAATGAAACGATGCCTGCCGTGGCAGACAAAACGGACAGAGAAGGGATTATGAAGATGGAGCAGACCGGAAGATTGACACTTCCCACAGACGCAGATGTGGTTGCGGAGACCCTGCGGCTGAAGAATCTGTTGGGCGCGGATGCCCTGCGCGACTGCGACGGCACCGAAATGCCGAAGGAGCTGCTGACGGACCCCGCCAAAAAGTACGCTACCTATTATACGACCCGCAAGGACAACGCCTGGGCGGAAGCAAACCCCGACGAGGTCCAGCAGGAGTATCTGATCAGTGACCGCCACACGGCGCGCGGCACGAAGCTGCGCATTCATCTGATGGACGGCTTCCACACCCAGCAGCTCAAAGTCAACACGCTGGACGACCCCAAGCGCTGGTGGGAGGTCATCGACCGCACGACGGGCGAGGTCGTCCCCACCGACAAGTGGTTCTTCGATGAACCGACAGGCGAGGTCGAGATCGAAACCGTCCCCTATCACGAGTACACCGTCAGCTTTCTGGCGTTTTTGATCTGGGACCCCGTACACATGTACAACTTCCTGACCAACGACTGGAAGGATACGCCGCACCAGCTGACCTACGATGTGCGCCAGCCCAAGACGCAGGCCTATGTAAAAGAAAAGCTGCGCCGCTGGTGCGAGGCCAACCCCCACATTGATGTGGTGCGGTTCACGACCTTCTTCCACCAGTTCACGCTGACCTTTGACGACCAGAAGCGCGAGAAATTCGTCGAATGGTTCGGCTACAGCGCCAGCGTCAGCCCCTACATTCTGGAAAAATTTGAAAAGTGGGCAGGGTACAAGTTCCGCCCCGAGTTCATTGTGGATCAGGGCTACCACAACACGATGTTCCGCGTGCCCAGCAAGGAGTTCCGCGACTTCATCGAGTTCCAGCAGCAGGAGGTCTGCGCTCTTGCCAAAGAGATGGTCGACATCGTCCACTCCTACGGCAAGGAAGCGATGATGTTCCTCGGCGATCACTGGATCGGCACCGAGCCCTACGGCAAGTATTTTGCCTCCATCGGGCTGGACGCCGTGGTCGGCTCCGTCGGCAGCGGCGTTACGCTGCGGATGATCTCCGACATCAAGGGCGTCAAGTACACCGAAGGCCGTCTGCTTCCCTACTTCTTCCCCGATGTGTTCACCGAGGGCGGCGACCCCATTGGTGAGGCCCGCACCAACTGGATGAAGGCCCGCCGCGCGATCCTGCGCAGCCCGCTGGACCGCATCGGCTACGGCGGTTACTTAAAACTCGCCAGCAACTGGCCCAGCTTTATCGACGAGATTCAAAACGTGGTCGGCGAGTTCCGCCAGATCCACGAAAATATGCAGGGCACAAAGTCCTACGTTGCCCCGTTCAAGGTGGCCATCCTCAACTGCTGGGGCGGCCTGCGCAAGTGGATGAGCAATCAGGTGCATCACTCCATTTACCACTGTGAGACCTACTCCGCCGAGGGTGTTCTCGAATGCCTGAGCGGCATGCCGTTTGACGTGGAGTTCATCGACTTCGATGACATCCGCAATGGCATCCCCAAGGACATCGGCGTCATCATCAACGTCGGCGATGCGTACACAGCCTTCAGCGGTGCCGAGAACTGGATCGACGAAAAGGTCGTGACCGCCATCCGCAAATTTGTGGACGAGGGCGGCGGCTTCATCGGCGTGGGCGAGCCCACCGCCTGCCAGCATCAGGGGCGGTACTTCCAGCTGTCCGACGTGATGGGCGTGGACCGCGAGATGGGCTTCTCGTTAAGCACCGACAAATACAACACCTGCGACCCGCACCACTTTATCCTGGAGGATATTGACACCGCCGTTGATTTCGGCGAGGGCACGAGCCGCATCTACGCGCAGGGCAAGCACTATCAGATCCTGGCGCAGGACGGCGAGTACAGCCAGTTGGTCGTCAACGAGTACGGCAAGGGCCACAGCGTCTACTTTGCCGGGCTGCCCTACTCCCCGCAGAACTGCCGCATTTTGCTGCGCGCCATCTACTACGCCGCCGGTATGCCGGAGGAGATGAAGCACTACTACGTGACCAACGTCGATACCGAGGTCACGGTATTCCCCGAAACGAAGCGCATCGCGGTCATCAACAACGCAGATGCCGAGGAAAAGACAGACCTGTACATCAAGGGGCATCTGATCGACAGCCTGACGCTGGCCCCGCGCGAGATGCGCTGGGTAGACGATGCCGAATAACACCCGATAATTTATGCCCCGCCGTGGGACATACGTTATACAGCCAAAGAATGGAGAAACATTTTTAAGGAGGAAACCCCCATGAAAAAGAAGAATGCAGCAGCCCTTATGGCGGCAGCTATGGCAGCATCCCTGCTGGTCGGCTGCGGCGGCGGTGCCGCTTCCAGCAGCGCAGCTGCCTCTACCGCCGAGAGCACCCCTGCCGAGTCCACCGCAGAATCCACTGCCGCCGACACCACCGCTGACGGCGACGAGACCCTGACCGTATGGGCATGGGACCCCAACTTCAACATCTACGCCCTGAAGCAGGCGGAGGCCATCTACCAGAAGGACCACCCCAACTTCAAGCTGAACATTGAAGAAAACGTCTACAGCGACATCGAGACCAAGCTCATCACCGCTGCCACCAGCGAGGATTACAGCACCCTGCCTGATCTTTTCCTGATGCAGGACTACTCCTACCACAAGATGGTCGCCAACTTCCCCGGTATCTACACCGACCTGACCGATTCCGGCTTGGATTGGGACAAGTTCTCCGGCGGCAAGCTGGCTGATTCTACCGTCGATGGCCACCACTACGGTCTGCCCTTCGACAACGGCGCTTCCGTCATGGCGGTTCGTTCCGATATGATCGAGAATGCCGGTCTGACCGTCGACGACTTCAAGGATCTGACCTGGAGCGAGTTCGAGGAGAAGGCGCAGAAGGTCGTGGACGCCAACGGCGTGCCGATGCTGACCTCCTCCGGCGGTTCCGAGCTGATCATCGAGATGATGCAGTCTGCCGGTGCCTCCCCCGTGGTGGACGGCGAAGTCAAGATCGCCGACAATGCCGCGCTGAAAGAGTCCCTGACCGTCTACAAGGACATGGTCGACAAGGGCATTCTGGCCGAGTACACCGACTGGGACCAGTACATTGCTTCCATGAATGACGGCAAGGCTGCCGGCGTCATCAACGGCTGCTGGATCATGTCCAGCGTGCAGGCTGCCGCGGATCAGTCCGGCAAGTGGGCTATCGTGAATATGCCCAAGCTGGACGGTATCGACGGTGCCACCAACTACGCAAACTGCGGCGGCGCAAGCTGGGCCGTTTCCTCCAACTGCAAGAACACCGAGCTGGCCTTCGACTTCCTGAAGAGCACCTTCGGTTCCAGCGTCGAGCTGTATGACGATCTGCTGCCCAACGCCGGTGCAATCTCCAGCTACCTGCCCGCTGCCGAGAGCGACGTCTACAACCAGCCCTCCGAGTTCTACGGCGGCCAGACCGTTTACAAGGACATCGTTGAGTTTGCAGGCAAGGTTCCCGCATTCGACTGCGGCGCTTACTACTCTGACGTGCGCAGCGCCCTGACCGATGCCGTCACCAACATCGTCCAGAACAACGCCGACATTGACAGCGAGATGCAGAACGCCCAGGATACCGTGGAGTTCAACATCGCTGGCTAAGCAAAACATGACACACACTGTGTCCGGTTACAACTGAGAATTTGCCAAGGGCACGGTTTGCATCTGATACGTCCGCTGCAAGCCGCGCCCTTGCTTTTGTGGCAAAATAGGAGACACTACGATGAAGAAAAAAGGACTGAATATGGAGCAGAAGCGCAGCCTGACGGGTTGGGCCTTCCTGCTGCCGGCAGCACTCCTGATATTTGTATTCTGCTTTTACCCCATGGTGCAGGCGCTGATCCTTTCGTTCCAGAAAGGCACCGGCAGCGCTGTACAGCCTGCGGGCTTTGCCAACTACGTGCGCATTTTAAAGGATGCCACGTTCCAGCAGTGCCTGTTTAACACGATTTTCTATTTTGTGATCCAGGTGCCCATTATGCTGATCCTGGCATTGATCCTGGCGCAGCTGCTCAACAGCCCGGACATCAAGGGCAAGGGCATCTACCGCACGATGATTTTCCTGCCCTGCGCCACGTCGCTTGTCTCCTACTCGATGATTTTCAAATCCCTGTTTGCCAACGATGGTCTGGTCAACCGGGTGCTGTCCACTGTGGGCATCCCCACAGTGGATTGGTTCCAGAACGCATGGGCGGCACGCTGGGTCATCGTCATTGCGCTGGTCTGGCGCTGGACCGGCTACAACATGGTCTTTTATCTTGCCGGTTTGCAAAACATCGACTACTCGATCTACGAAGCGGCCCGCATCGACGGCGCTTCCCCGCTCCAGCAGTTTGTTCACCTGACGATTCCCCTGCTGAAGCCCACCATCCTGCTGACTGCCATCATGTCCACCTCCGGCACGCTGCAGCTGTTTGATGAGTCCGTCAACCTGACGGCGGGCGGTCCCGGCAAGGCGACCATGACACTGACCCACTATATTTATAACATCTCGTTTGTCGAGACGCCCAAGTTCAACTATGCGGCGGCGCTGTCGGTGTTTATCCTTGTGGTCGTGGCAGTGCTGTCTGCCATCCAGATGAAAGTAGGTGATAAGCGTGACTAAGGGTAAAAAGATTCTGGCGCACGCTGTGCTGATTTTGGCCAGCTTCCTGTCTGTGTTCCCGCTGTACTATATGCTGTGCGGCGCGACGAACACCAGCATTGATGTTGTGCGCGGCAAGCTGATCCCCGGCACCTATCTGGTAGAAAACTTCAAGTCGCTGGTTGCCAACCAGAATCTGGGGCTGGCAATGGCAAACTCCTTCCGCAACGCCATCCTGATGACACTCATCACGCTGCTGGTCTGCTCCATTGCGGGCTATGGCTTTGAAATTTACCACGATAAGGCGAAGGACGCGCTGATGAGCGTTCTGCTGCTGGCGATGATGCTGCCGTTCGTGGCCATTATGATCCCCCTGTTCAAGATGATGTCCCACTGGGGGCTTGTCAACAGCTGGGCGGCGTTCGTGCTGCCGTCCATCTCGACACCGTTTATGATCATGCTGTTCCGGCAGGCATCGCGTTCCTTCCCCAATGACATTATTGAAGCGGCGCGTCTCGACGGTTTGAGCGAGATCGGCATCTTCTTCCGGATGTTTGTCCCCATCATGCGCTCTACCTACGGCGCGGCGATGACTGTCACGTTTATGAACGCATGGAACAGCTACCTCTGGCCGAAGGTCGTATTCCAAAGCAACGCATCCATCACAATGCCGATGCTGGTCGCAAACCTCAAGAGCGGCTACAGTGTGGACTACGGTATGCTGATGCTGGGCGTTCTGATCTGCACACTGCCCACCGCGATCATCTTCCTCTGCCTGCAGAAGAGCTTTGCCAACGGCATCACGGGTGCAGTCAAGTGATGGACGAACGAACCTACTGCCTGACGCCGGAGCAGTGGCGTCACGCGAAAGCCTGCCTGACGCTGGCAAAGCGCTGGGGGCTGATCGGCGACGACAGCCCCGAGGCGCTGGAACGCCGCCGGGCGGCCAAAAACGCGCAGGCGGAAAGAGCGGAGCAGGACGGCAAGCCCGTGTACGGCACGCGGCGCTTCTCTGCCCCTGCCTACCTGCAATATGAGCTGACCCGCTTCAAGCTGGATTTCGCGGAGCCGTGCGAAAAGATCCGTGCGCTGGGTATCTGCCCGGATTTCACCGATGCACAGACCCGCGCCTGGTATGACGCAAATCCGGATCTGTTCACGCGGTACGCCGGCGACAGCTTCCCCTATGAGGAAGTAAAGCAAATCATCGAAAAGCGGATGCGGGAGGAGGTGTACGACAGCCTTGTGCAAGACCTATTACGTGGACCCGCAGACAGGCCGTGACACCAACGACGGCCTGACGCCGGAAAAACCGCTGGCGACGCTGTTTGCCGTCAACCGGCTGGCCCTGGCCCCCGGTGACACGGTGTTGCTGAAATGCGGCAGCGTGTTTGAAAAGCAGTTCCTGCACCTGCGCTGCTGCGGCAAAAAAGACAGCCCCATCACGATTGCCGCCTATGGCGAGGGGCCCGCGCCGCGCATTGACGCCGACGGGCAGGGGCTTTGGTATCAGGACTATGGCTGCGCACTGGACGCACCCACCCATGTGTACCGCGGGTATGTTTCCTCCGCCGTGCTGCTGTATGATGCAGCCTATGTCACGGTGCGTGATCTGGAACTGACGAACCGTGCCGACGCTGTCATCGGCGAGCAATATTCCCAGCCGGATAAGCTGGAGCGCACCGGCGTGGCTGTGGTGGCAAAAGACAAGGGCACGCGCTGCGGCATCACACTGCAAAACTTGCTGATCCACGATGTACACGGCAACGTTTACGACAAACACATGAACAACGGCGGCATTTACATGACCGCGCTGCAGCCCGCAGATGAGACCACTACCGGCGCGGCACGCTTTGCCGATGTGCTGGTCGAGGGCTGCTATGTGGCCCGCGTCAGCCGCTGGGGAATTGCGGTGGGGTATACCTACGCCCACGCGCAGTTCCAGGGTGCCGAGCTGGCAGAAAAAGCCTTTCTGCAGTACGGTCACGAGAATGTCGTTCTCCGTGATAACTACGTAAAAGCGGCGGGCGGCGACGGCCTGACGGTCATGTACGCCCTGCGCCCGCTGGTCGAGCACAACACGGCAGACTCCGTCGCCTGCGAGATGAACGACCGTGTTTATCGGGAGCCGGGCAATCGCATGGGCAAGGTGGCCGCCGCCATCTGGCCGTGGAAATGCAAGGATGCGCTGCTGCGCTGCAACGAAGCCGTTGACACGCGGCTCAATCAGGACGGCATGGCCTACGATGCCGACTCCGGCGACGGCACGGTGTACGAGCACAACTACAGCCGCATGAACGAGGGCGGCTGCGTGATGTTCTGTTTGGAGGAGGCCATCCACAACACCTTCCGCGGCAACGTCAGCTATGACGACCTCGGCGGCACGATCAGCCCTTCCCAGAACCCGGACGCCCTGCTGGAGCACAATACCTTTTATGTGCGTGATGGCGTACCCTTCGTGCGCGCCCGCATGGACGGAGGCAGCTACACCGAGAAGGATGATACGATCATCTCGCTGGCCTAAAAAGCACAAAAACACCCCCCCGCCCCGGATGTCGAATCTTTCAGCATCCGGGGCGGATTTTTGTACGCATTTTGCCCGTTCGGGCGGGGTTTGCGCAAATGTCGAATGTATGGTAAAATACAGGTAAAATCAGCTTTTGGGGGGTCATCTTATGGGCATTGTAGTCATCGGTGCGGTTTTTGTGGACATCAAGGGGTATCCGCTGTCCACCTATATCCCGGGCGGGCGCAACGCGGGCCGGGTCGAGCAGGTACACGGCGGCGTCTGCCGCAACGTGGCGGAGGACATTGCCAATGTTGAGCTGCGCCCCACCTTCGTCAGTCTGGTGGACGACACCGGCTCCGGCCAGGACGTCATTGACAAGCTGGCCCGGCACAAGGTCAACACCCGCTACATTCAGCGCATGCCGGACGGCATGGGCACCTGGCTGGCCGTGTTCAACAACGACGGCGATGTCTGCGCCGCCATCTCGAAGCGGCCCGACACGACGCCGCTGACCGCATTATTAAAGGAAAAGGGCGACGAGATCTTTGCCGACTGCGACGGCATCGCCATCGAGTTTGATCTGGAGAAGGACACCGTCAAGCAGATTTTGCACTACGCCAAAAAGTACCGTAAAAAGGTCTACGCCGCGGTCTCCAACATGAGCATTGCCATGGAGCGCCGCAGCCTCCTGCAAGAGGTCGACTGCTTTGTCTGCAACCAGCAGGAGGCCGGGCTGATGTTCTCCGACGATTACGGCCACCTGACGCCGGACGAGATGTGCGCCACGCTGGCCGCCAACGTGCGCAGCGCCAACATTCCCTGCATGGTCGTGACGATGGGCGAGCAGGGCGCCGTCTACGCCCGCGCCGACGGCGAGAGCGGCATGGTGCCCGCCAAGAAGGTCGATGTCATCGACACCACCGGCGCGGGGGATGCTTTCTTCGCCGGGACGGTCATCGGCCTGACCTACGGCAAGACGCTGGCCGAGGCCTGCGAGATCGGCAGCCGCCTGGCCGCGTCGGTCATCTGCATCTCGGAGAATGTCTGCCCGCGGTTCCGCCCGCAGGAGTTCGGGCTGGATGTGCCGGTCACAGACTGATTTTTCGGTTTTCTGGCACACATTTCCCTTATTTTGCCATTTTTCCGATTTCGCACATTTTGCCTTTTTAGCAGTTTTCTGTCCGCACATTTTCGGTTCGTATGGCCATTTCAGTGCATTTCAGTATCGGAATTTTGCGCACAGTTTTTCGAAAATTCAAAATATTTAGTTACTGTATAACCAAACATGAAAACAGACAACCTCATCCCCGCAGCCCCGCTTGACCGGCGGGAGCTTGCACCCGGCGTGCAGCTCTGCTTCACCCGGCTGGACGCGCCGCTCTGCCCGCCCCCGCTGGACTGGCCGCGGCTGCTCGTCTTTGATTTCTGCCGCAGCGGACGACGCGCCATCCCGGACGGCGCACAATATGCCATCGTGACGGAGGGTCATGCCGCCGTCAGCTTTGCTGTGCCCGGTGCGGACTTCTACCTGCCCGGCAGCCAGTATGAGGCGCTGCAGCTTTTCATTGACCCCGACGCCGTGCAGGCAGACAGCTTTTTGACGCTGATGGGGCTGGAAATAGGCGGCATCGCGGATTATTTCTGCCGCGGCGGCGTTCACTGCTGCCCGATGAGCGATGCCATCACGGCCATTGTGGACGAGGTCTGGGACGACGCCGCCTACGCCGCTCCCGGCGAGCTGCGCTATGCCGCCGTGCGGCTGCTGTATGAGCTGCTGCGCCTGCCCGACGAGGCCGACACGGCCCGCTGCCCCGCGCGGCAGGTCGAATGCGTGCGCGAGGCCGAGACGCTGGTTCTGCAGGACCTCTCGGTCCGCCGCCCGGCCCGGGAGCTGGCCGACCATTTTGGTTTGAGCGAGAGCGGCTTCAAGCTGTACTGCCAGAACGTGCTGGGCGAGGGGTATCTCGCCTACTTCCGCCGCCGCCGGCTCGAAAGAGCCGCCGAGCTGCTGCGCACGACCCCCCAGCGGGTGCAGGACATCGCCGCCCGGGTCGGCTACGAGAGCCAGGGCCGCTTTGCCCAGGCGTTCTACGACCAGTTCCGCCTGACCCCGCTGGAATACCGGCGCTTGTCGAAGTAAAATGCCCTTGCCCGCCTCCCTCGCAGAGGGAGGCAAGAAAGCCACGACCCGAAAGGAGCGGAAAATTGAACAACATCACACGCTCGATTTTCCGTGCCATTCATGAGGGGCGGTGGTTGAGCATTGAATACAAAAACCAACAGACCCAGCAGACCAAATACTGGGTCGCTATCCGCGGGCTGAACCCCAGGACCCGCACCCTGAACGTTGACGGGCTGCATCTGGGCAAATTAAGCGTGCAGGCGCTCGACCATATCAGCATTGACCGCATCCAGACCGCCGAGGTCGTGGACGGCTCGTGGTGCCCCGTCAACCAGACGCTCATCGACGACATCCGCGACAACCCCGGGCGGTACGCGGCGCTGTTTGACAACGCCGCCAACCTGCGGGTGCTGGACTATCTGGCCGCCTGCAACCGGCTGGACGCCACGCCCTACCAGTCCAACTACAGTCTGATCCATCAAATTGACGCCGACTGCTTTGCCGATTATAAGGAGGACACGCTGGAGCTGACCGACGACCAGTTCCGTGAGCTGGTGGGCCGGTTCCAGCGCCGGGTCGAGGACCGCCGTCAGAACGCCGCCCGCCCCAGCCTGCCCACGCTGGGGCTGAACCTTATCAGCATTGACACCCGGCAGGGGCTGTACGTGCTGGCCTACCGCCCGCTGCGGCTCGACGTGAAAAAGCGCGCCCTGCGGGCCGAGCCGGAGCCGGTCATCTGCCGGGAGTTCACCGTCAACGGCAGCAAGCTGAGCATCCATCAATTTCTGGATGCCGACGACTATACGCTGCTGGACGAGTTCACGAAGCACGCCGAGACCATCAAGGACCGCATCACCCGCAGCAACCCGCGGGTGCGGGTCGATGACCTGCCCTACCTCGTTGCCATCAGCCGCGACTGCCCCGTGGACTTGGAGCATGAGTACCGCGGCATCCTTACTATGTTCGAGGACCCCTCCGGCGAGACGGCCACCGCCCCGTTGCGGGCCTTCTTCGGCGAGATGACCGCCAAGCCGCGCCGCCGCAAGTCCTACCCGCTGGCACTGCTGAACAACAAGGTCAATCTGGACCAGCTGCTGGCCATCAACAACGCCATGCGCTACCCGCTGGCCTACGTGCAGGGCCCGCCGGGCACCGGCAAGACCAACACCATCGTCAACACGCTGACGACGGCGTTTTTCAACGAGCGCACGGTTCTTTTTTCCAGCTACAACAACCATCCCATCGACGGCGTTGTGGAAAAGCTGCAGGCCGTCACCTACCACGGCCAGACCGTGCCGTTCCCGATCCTGCGCCTTGGCAACAACGAGAAAACCGCCGAGGCCCTGCGCACCATCGACCAGCTGTTTGAGCAGTGCAAAAAAATCCCCGTGCCGGAGCGGCTGCTGGACAAAAACCACGCGGACCGCACGGCCCGTGCCAAACAGCTGACCGCCCTGCTGGAACGCTATGAGCGCATCCTTGATTTGCGGGAGCGGCGGGAGACCATCCGGCGCCTGCTGGACGCCCGCGGCCAGATGAACTTCCAGTACGAGCTGCAGGCCGGGCAGCTGCCGCAGGTGGACCGTGAGCTGGCCGCCTACGGCAGCATCGACTCTGCCGACGCGCTGGCTCTGCTGGACCGCAACGAGGACGAGCTGCTGCGCTACCTCTACTACACCTCGGCCCGCTGCATCCGCCGGTTGGAGGAGCCGAAATACAACGATTTAATGAGCATCGTCCACAGCCCCGACACCGACAAGGAGCGGGTCGCGCAGTTCAACAAGTACATTTCGGAGCCGGAGAACCTGAAAAAGCTGCTGCGCGTCTTTCCCATTGTGGCCACGACCTGCATCTCCGCCCACCGCCTGGGCGACCCGGAGCCGAGCTTTGACATGGTCATCATGGACGAGGCCAGCCAGTGCAGCACGGCCATGTCTCTTGTGCCCATCCTGCGCGGGGCGTCGCTGATGCTTGTGGGCGACCCGCAGCAGCTCTCGCCTGTCATTCTGCTGGACCCCGCCGACAACCGCACGCTGCGCCGCCGCTACGGTGTCACGCAGGAGTACGATTACATCGAAAACTCGATCTACAAATGCTTTCTGGCCTGCGACGCCGTCAGCGACGAGACGCTGTTGAGCTACCACTACCGGTGCAGCCCCAAGATCATCGAGTTCAACAATCGCAAATACTACAACCACAAGCTGCACATTGCCAGCCGCGAGACCGACCCCACGCCGCTCGTCTATGTGGACGTGCCCAACGACACCACCGACGAGAAAAACACCGCCCCGCAGGAGGTGCGCCGCATTGAGGCATACCTGACCGCGCACCCGGACAAGCAGGTGGGCATCATCACGCCGTTTGCGAAGCAGCGCGCCGCCATCGAGGCCATGCTGCGCGCGAAGCACTTTGAGAACGCCGCCTGCGGCACGGTGCATGCCTTTCAGGGCGACGAGAAAGACGTGGTCATCTTCTCCCTGGCGCTGACCGACCAGACCCGCCCGCGCACCTACGACTGGCTGAAAACGAACAAGGAGCTCATCAACGTGGCGACCTCCCGCGCGCGGGAGCAGCTGGTCATCCTCTCGAATCAGGCCGCGCTGGACCGCCTGCACGCCGACAGCACCGACGACGATATTTACGAGCTGGTGCAGTACGTGCGCAAAAACGGCCAGTCCGAGGTGACCGAGAAGCCCGCCGCCAGCCGTGCGCTGGGCATCAAGCCCTACAGCACCAAGACCGAGGATGCCTTTTTGGAAAATCTGAACCACGCGCTGGATAACGCCTTCCTCGACGGCAGCCGCTGCACGGTCCGCAAGGAGGTACCCATCGCCCAGGTGTTTGAGGATAACCCCGGCTGCGCCGACCTGTTCTACACCGGGCGGTTCGACTTCGTCGTCTACCAACGGGAGGGCCGCCGCCTGATGCCGATTTTAGCCATCGAACTGGATGGCCGCGAGCACCGCGACGACCCCGCCGTCCAGCGCCGTGACCGCAAGAAGGACCAGATCTGCCGCGAGCACGGCTTTGAGCTGATCCGCGTCGAGAACAGCTACGCGCGGCGGTATAATTATATCAAGAGTATTTTGATAAATTACTTCCGCAAGGTGTCGTAGCACCCGCAAACGGGCAGAGCCCGCGAGAAAGCCTCCTCACGAAGTGGGGAGGTGGCCGAGTGGAACGAGGCCGGAGGGGCTTTGCCCGCGCATCCCAGCGTAAAACCGAAAAGTCCTGCCTCCCTTTCCCGGAGACAGGACTTTTTCCTTTTTATCGCCAGTGAAACGTAACCATGCCGTAAATATAAATAAACAAAATCGCACCCGGCACAAAATACTTAAAAATCGGCTTCATCCAGGGGCGTACCTTCAGGCCCCTGCCGGTGTTGGCTTCGGCCACAAAATTGTCCCAGCCCCAGCCAAAGCGGTTGCAGCAGAACAGCGCCAGCACCAGCGACCCCAGCGGCAGCACATTGTTGCTGACGATGAAGTCCCAGAAGTCCAGCCACGCGCTGCCCGGCGCAAACGGCTGGAAATGCAGCACGCTGTAGCCCAGCGCCGTCGTCAGTGCCAGCAGAAAGATACCGACGCCGCAGACCACGCAGCCCTTCGGGCGGCTCCACCCGGTCAGCTCACGCACCATGGCAAGGATATTCTCGCAGACGCCCAGCACGGTGGACAGCGCCGCAAACACCATGAACAGGAAGAACAGCGCGCCCCACCAGCGGCCCCCGGCCATATTGCCGAACACCCCCGCCATCGTGTCAAACAGCAGACTGGGGCCTGCCGTGACCTCCAGCCCGTAGGTGAAGCATGCCGGGAAGATGACGATGCCCGCCAGCACAGCCACGAACGTGTCCAGAAAAATGACCCGCAGTGACTCGCCCATGAGCGCGTGATCCTTTCCGATGTAGCTGCCGAAGATTGCCATGCCGCCCATGCCGACGGACAGCGAGAAAAACGCCTGGTTCATGGCCGCCACGATGACCCCGCCGTCAATGGCCGAGAAATCCGGCACAAGGTAGAACCGCAGCCCCTCCGCCGCACCGGCAAACGTCAGGCTGTGCACGGCCAGCACCAGCATCAGCACCAGCAGCGCGCTCATCATGTATTTGGTCACGCGCTCCAGCCCGCCCTGCAAATTAAAGCTCAGCAGCACAAACGCCGCTATAACGACCACAAGCAGGTAGGTCACGTTCAGCCCGGGGTCGGCGATCATCTGCGCAAAGCCGAAATCCGCATGCTGCCCGGTCAGGAACTTGACAAAATAGTACAAGATCCAGCCCGTGACCACCGTGTAGAACGCCATGATGGCAATGTTGCCGATGAGGCTGACGACGCCGAATATACCCCACTTATGGCCGGGCTTTTCCAGGCGCTGGTACATGGTAACGGGGCTGGCCTGGGCGGCGCGGCCCACGGCAAACTCCATGACCATGACGGGCAGGCCCAGCACCAGCAGGCAGAGGATGTAGAGCAGCATAAAGCTGCCGCCGCCGTTCTGGCCGCACATCCAGGGGAATTTCCAGACGTTGCCGCAGCCGATGGCGCACCCCGCCGACAGCATGATAAAGCCCAGGCGGCTGCTCAGGCGTTCGCGTTCGTTCATAAATCAGTTTTCCCTTTCGGTAGTGATTTCCGCGCAGACAATTTCCGTGCGGCCCTGGGTGCGGAACTTGTAGCCCCAGGTGCCCGTGCCACCGCTGACGATGGCATCGCAATGGTCTGCAATATGCTTTCTGCCGTAGTTGCGCTCATTTTTTGCAACCATGCCCACCGCACCCGCAGGCCAGACCTGCCCGCCGTGGGTGTGGCCGCTCAAAATCAGGTCCGCCCCCGCCGCGGCGGCGTTCTTAAAGTCCCGCGGCTCATGGTCGAGCCAGACCGTGTAGTGGTCGTCGGGGCCGCCGGGCATAAGCTGCGCCGCCGTGAAGCGGCTGCCGTTCGTGTACAGATAATCCTTGCGGCCCACGACGCGCACACCGCAGGGCAGCAGGACGGACGTGTCCTCCAGGATGCGCACGCCCGCGGCGGCGAACCCGCGCTCCAGATCCGCGCGGCCAAAGCTCGGCTCCCGCCAGTGGTGGAACAGGTCGTGGTTGCCGAGGACGTAATACTTGCCCAGCGGCGCGTCCAGCTCGCCAAACAGCTTGCAGAAGGCGTCCAGCTCCTCCGGCTCGGTGAACTCGTCGAAAATATCGCCGGTCAGCACAAGCAGGTCGGGACGGCACGCCTCGATTTTTGCTTTCAGCTCCGGGATACGGGTGTGATCCATCGCCGCACAGGCGCGCGGGTGGACATCACTGACCTGCACGATGGTCAGCCTGCCGTTTGGCAGATTTTTTCGCGTTGTCAAGCTGTATTTTGTCGTACAGAGGCGCAGCGCACGCCGCCGCCCCCACCACATGATAAGGCCCGTCAACAGCCACGGCGTTATGCCGTCCAGCCAGATAATATGCCAAACAGTCAGCGGTGTGCCGCCGATGCGCCGCAGCGCCAGTCCGATGGCGGTACCGATGCAGTAGAATGTCACAAGATGTCCGGCAAACACGATGCCCAGCCCGAGCGGGTCGCGGCTGATATACGCCAGCACGCCCATCAGCACAAGCGGCAGTCCGTAATACAGCACCGGCCACCGGGCCACCAGCTGTAAGGGCGGCAGCTGCAAAAAGTTCAGGTACAGCAAAGCATCCAGCGCCACCTGCCCGAGGCGCGGAAGAACGAATTGGAAGAAAGGATGATACATGGTTGACGCCTTTGTTCGGTAAGAGTGCCTTCCCCCTTGGGGGGAAGGTGTCTGCGGCCCGCCCGCAGACGGATGAGGGGAAGGCTTTTTAACAAAAACACCCCCGCACCTCGCGGCACGGGGGCTGAAATTTAATTTTTACTGTTCCTTCGCCTTGATGGCCGCGTCAATCGCGCGGGCAGCCTCTTTACCGGCGCCCATCGCCAGAATGACGGTGGCTGCACCGGTAACGGCATCGCCGCCGGCGTAGACCATCGGGCGGCTCGTCAGGCCGTCGGGGCCGTTGGTGATCAGGCAGCCGTGCTTGTCGGCGTCCAGACCCGGCGTGGTAGAGCGGATCAGCGGGTTGGGGCTGGTACCCAATGCCATGATCATCGTATCAACGTTCAGAACGAACTCGCTGCCCTCCTTGACGATGGGGCGGCGGCGTCCGGACGCATCCGGCTCGCCCAGCTCCATCTTAACGCAGGTCATACCCTTGACCCAGCCGTTCTCGTCACCCAGCACTTCCGTCGGGTTCGTCAGCGTCTTAAAGACGATGCCCTCCTCCTCGGCGTGCTCGACCTCCTCCTTACGGGCAGGCAGCTCGGCCATGCCGCGGCGGTAGACGATGTAGACATTCTCGGCACCCAGACGCTTGGCGCAGCGGGCAGCGTCCATGGCGACATTGCCGCCGCCGACAACGGCGACGGACTTGCTCTTCATGATGGGCGTGCGGGAATCCTCCTTGTACGCCTTCATCAAATTGACGCGGGTCAGGTACTCGTTGGCGGAGTAAACGCCGTTCAGGCTCTCGCCGGGGATGCCCATAAAGCGGGGCAGACCGGCACCGGACGCGACATAGACGGCCTCAAAGCCGTAGTCGCTCATCAGCTCGTCGATGGTCAGGACTTTACCGATGACCATGTTCGTCTCGATGTCCACGCCCAGCTCCTTCAGACCCTCGACCTCGTGCTGGACGATGTCCTTGGGCAGACGGAACTCGGGGATGCCGTACATCAACACGCCGCCCGCAACGTGCAGGGCCTCGTAGACGGTGACCTTGTAGCCCAGCTTGGCCAGGTCGCCCGCGACGGTCAGGCCGGACGGGCCAGCGCCGATGACAGCGACCTTGTGGCCGTTGGGCGCGGGGGCGGTGGGCTTGGTATGTACGTTGTTGCGGTACCAGTCGGCAACAAAGCGCTCCAAGCGGCCAATGCCGACGGCCTCGCCCTTGATGCCGCGGACGCACTTGCCCTCGCACTGGTGTTCCTGCGGGCAGACACGGCCACAGACGGCGGGCAGCGCGCTGGACTGGGCAATCACGTTGTAGGCGGCCTCAAAGTCGCCCTCGGCGACGTGCTTGATGAAGCCGGGAATATCAATTTCAACCGGGCAGCCGGAGCGGCAGGGGTGGTTCTTGCACTGCAGGCAGCGCTTGGCCTCGTTCACGGCCATCTCCTCGGTGTAGCCAAGGGCGACCTCTTTAAAGTTTTTGTTGCGGACGTTCGGCTCCTGGCTGGGCATGGGGCACTTTTTCGGGTCCATGTTCGGCATAATTACTGCACCTCCTGCTTCAGCAAATTGCACTCGGCCTCGCGGGCGTGTGCCTCAAAGGGCTTGTACATCGTGCCGCGGTGCATAGCCTCGTCAAAATCGACCTCAAAGCCGTCAAAATCGGGGCCGTCGACGCAGGCAAACTTGGTCTGGCCGCCGACGGTCAGGCGGCAGCCGCCGCACATACCGGTGCCGTCGACCATGATGGGGTTCATCGACACAACGGTCTTGACGTTGTGGGGCTTGGTCGTCTTTACGACAAATTTCATCATGATCAGGGGTCCAATCGTGATGACCTCATCAAAGTTCGCACCGTCCACAATGCGCTGCTCCAGCGGGGCGGTGACAACGCCCTTCTCGCCGTAGGAGCCGTCATCGGTCATAATGATAAACTCATCACAGCAGGCGCGGAACTCGTCCTCCAGAATGACGAGATCCTTGTTTCGGAAACCGACAATGCCGGTGACCTTGGTGCCCTGCTCGTGCAGTGCCTGAGCAATGGGCAGCGCAATGGCGCAGCCCACGCCGCCGCCGACGACGCAGACGTTTTTCAGACCCTCGATCTCGGTGGCCTTGCCTAAAGGGCCTACAAAATCGTGCACAGCCTCGCCCTCTTTGAGGGAGTTCAGCTGCATGGTACCTGCGCCGACAACCTGGAAAATGATAGAAACGGTGCCGGCTTCGCGGTCAAACCCGGCGATGGTCAGGGGGATGCGCTCGGAGTCCTCCTTTGCGCGGACAATGATAAACTGGCCGGCCTTTGCCTTCTTGGCAATGAGCGGCGCATGGATGCAAAGTTCGGTTACGGTGGGGTTCAGCTCCCGCCGTTTGATGATAGTAAACAAAGCGATCTCTCCTTCTCTTTGTTTTTATAAATATACATTTATATTGTAGCGTATTTTGCGGGGAATGTAAAGAAGAAAGTTAAGGAAATGCGGGCGAGGAAACGGGAGAGATGAATTCCCCTACGGTTGGCGGAAAGTTCGCGGCCAAGGATGTAGGGGGCGGCGTCCCCGACGCCCCCGGAGGGGTCAAGACCCCTCCCTACGATGCAAAAGATAAAGGGGATACAATGGCAAGGCTGCGGGCCGGGCATGCCCGGCCCCTACGGGGTGGCGTGAATGAGTTGCGGGCGAAAGCCCGCCCCACGGAATGTGGTAAAGTGGGATGTAGGGCGGCCTGCCCCCAGGCCGCCGCGGACGTTTGCGGTAATGAGAAGCCCTGCGGATTGTTGTAGGGGGCGGCGTCCCCGACGCCCCCGGAGGGGTCAAGACCCCTCCCTACGATGCAAAAGATAAAGGGGATACAATAGCAAGGCTGCGGGCCGGGCATGCCCGGGCCCTACGGACTACTGTGAACGGGTCGCGCACGAAAGGGGCGCGCGGGTGGCTGCCTCTCCCGTTCAGCCCCACAAAAACAAAAAAACGAGACGGCCACTGCCCCGTCTCGTTTTTTCTTAAAAAGAAGGAGAAAAACAGAACGTCTCGCCGGCGCCTGAATGCGAACGGAACCACCCCTCTACAAGTGATACCCTCCCTACGGATTCGGCAGGGCGCTCTGGTATTCTTCCTCTTTAGCTGTCGCTCGGAAGCTCTCGCTTTCGATGTACTTATAGTACACTATTTTTGTCGAATTTGCAAGATGCGTACTTGTACAACATGCTACATTTACCCTACCTTGTTTTGTATAGTTTGCACAACTGTTCACGGATAATTCATACAAATAGCGCCCGGAGCGTTCAAAGCCCCGGGCGCAAGAAATATGCTGTTTTCAGACCGGAAAAGCGGGTTTTCTCCGCTTATTCCACAGGAACGATCCAGCCCTTGGTGTCGGGCAGCTTGCCCCACTGGATGCCGGTCAGCGTGTCATACAGCTTCTGGGTCAGCTCGCCGATGTGGCCGCCGCTGATGTGGGCAACCTTGCCCTCCCAATCCAGCTCCTTGACAGGGGAGACAACGGCAGCCGTGCCGGTGCCAAAGACTTCCTCCAGCTTGCCCTCGTCGGCAGCCTTCATGATGTCGGCAATGGCAACACGCTCCTCATGCACCTTGTAACCCCAGTCCTTCAGCAGCTCGATGATGGAGCGGCGGGTGACGCCGGGCAGAACGGTGCCCACGCAGGGGGCGGTGTAGATCTCGCCGTCGATCTTGAACATGATGTTCATGGAGCCGACTTCCTCGACGTACTTCTTCTCAACACCGTCCAGCCACAGCACCTGGGAGAAGCCGCGCTCCTCGGCCAGCTCGCCGGCCTTGATGGACGCGGCGTAGTTGCCGCCGCACTTCGTAAAGCCGGTCAGACCCGGGGCGGCGCGGATGTACTCATCCTCAACATAGATGCGGACGGGGTCGAGGCCCTCGGCGTAGTAGGCACCGGAGGGCGCGCAGATGATGGCAAAGCGGTAATGCTTGGCGGCGTGAACGCCCAGGCCCACATCGGTAGCGATGCAAAACGGGCGGATGTACAGGGACGCACCGTCGGAGTGGGGCACCCAGTCGCGGTCCACATCGACCAGCGCCTTGACCGCCTGCACGAAGTCCTCCGGCGGGATGGGGGGCATGCCGAGACGATCCGCGGAATCGTTGAAACGGTTCGCGTTGCAGTCGGGGCGGAACAGCTGGATCTTGCCGTCCGCGGTGCGGTAGGCCTTCATGCCCTCAAAAATTTCCTGTGCGTAGTGGAACACGGTGGTAGCCGGGTCCATCTCCCACGGGCCATAGGGGACGATGCGGGCGTCATGCCAGCCCTCGCCTGCGGTATAGTCCATCAGGAACATGTGGTCGCTGAACTTCTTGCCGAAGCCGAGCTTCGACTCGTCCTGCGGCTTTTCCTTCGGATGGGTCGTTTTGGTGATTTTAATGTCCAACATAATTTCACACTCTCCCTTTTATATTCAAGCGCACCGCCGCACAGCAGTGCGGGTGATGGTTAGACTTATTATAGCGCTGTCGCGCGGCGAGTGCAAGCCCTTATTTACAAAATGTGTATTTTGTGTTGCAAAAAGCGCAATTCGCGTTTTCCCCCGGCTTTCCACAGTTTTCCACAGCGCCGCTGTGGAAAATGTGGAAAATAAACGTTTTTTCTACGTAGATTTTCCCGGTTTTCCGCTTTTGAACGGGTCCGGGCGGCAGAGTTTTCCACGCTTTCCACGGAGTTTTCAACATTTCCACGGTGGATAACCGTTATACGCCGTGGATAACTCGGGGTGAATATACGGAATGTGAACGGGGTGTGAACAGAAAAAGCGGCCTGCCCGCCTGCCCCGCGCCCAACCAAAAAAGCGTGCCGCTCTCTTTCCCACAAGAGAGCGGCACGCAGTCCAAACTCAATTTTCTTTTCGGTGCACTACAAACATCACCATGCTGAACACCAGCATGAACGCTGCCAGCCCTGCCGCAATCAGCAAAATCAGCTGGAAGACCTTCACGTTAAAGTTTGTCTGCAAATTTTCCCGCGCGGCGGAGACCACATCCGAACCGGAGGAAACCGTCGATTGGGCGTTATTGGCCATCTCCTCGGCGGCGGTCAGTGCGGCCTGGGCGGCGTCGGTGTCGCCCAACGCCTCCAGCGCGTCGGCCAGTGCCTGCCCGCCCATGGCAACCAGACGGTCATTCGTCTCGCTCTTGATCTTCTCGTGATTGACCGCGTTGGCCAGGTACTCGGCAAACAGGTCTGTTGCGCCGCGCACGGCGGGGGCGTAGTCGTCCTTGATCTGCCAGCCCTTGACGGTCCACATACCGTTCATGTAGAACAGCAGCTGCATACCGGAATCCTCCAGCAGAGCGCTGTACACGGCGTCCGCAAAGGCCGTGCTCGAGGTATCCACCGTGCCGAAGCTCAGGGAGATGAACTCCTTGACGCGGTCATACTCGGTCAGATTCGCGTAGTAGCTGCGCAGCGCCTCGGCCAGGTCGGTGTCCTTTGTCACCTTGGAGCCGACGACGACGGAGTCGAGGTCTGCCCGCAGGTCCCCGTTGCTGAAGCGGCTCAGCGTGCCGTCATCGTCTATATTAAAGGAAGCGCGCATCGCCTCGGCGTAGCCCGCGGCATCGCCGGCCTGGCCGTAATACTGCCTGGCCAGCTCCTCACAGTCGCCGCCCCAGCTGCCCGTGATGGGTATGCCGTTGTAGACAAGGTTCATCGACGCCAGCAGGTGCCCAAAGTCGATGCTTTCTCCGTTGGGCAGGACAACGGTGTTCATATTCTGCAGCGACGCCAGCTCGGGGTCGCTGCTGTTGACGTAGCTCTCAAACCCGGCGTCGCGCACACCGGCGGTCAGCTGCCAGATCGTGGAGTTGTACTCCCCCGTGCGGGTGTAGGCCAGCGTCAGCTCGATCGGGTCGGGCGTGTCGGCCTGACTGGCCGAGTACTCCCGCGCCAGCGCCTGCAGGCGGGACAGGCGGTCCAGCACCGTGTCGTAGTCCTCCGCATGGGCAGGCAGTGCCGCCGCGCAGAACAGCCCCAGCAGCACAAACAGCATAGCCAGCAGGCGGGGCATACGGTTCGCTATAGAATTCGTAGTCAAGCACCTCCGGTAAAACAGGACAAAAACCGGGGCAAGGCTGCGCCTGCGCCCCGGGTCTGACTTTTTAACCAATTTGTAATCTTTAGTATACCACATCCGCCCCGGGTTTGTCACCTGTTTTTTTGTGTGTATTCTGTGCGTCTTGACTTTTTGCCCCGCATAGGCTTTAATAGAGGCATTACGGAGGTAATTCTATGCACAAACAAACGCATAAACGCGCTTTTTATACCCTTGCAGGCTGCATTGCCGCGCTGGCGCTCTGCGTGGCGGCATCGCTTTTTCTGCTGACGCCCGCACCGAAAGCGCAGGACGTCACCATACCCGGCACGCGCGGGGACATTTACGCCACGGTACAGCTACCCGGCAAGCTGGCCCGCGGGGAGGAGCTGCCGCTCGTCGTGCTTTGCCACGGCTTTACCGGCAGCCGCGGCGGCGACGGCCACTTTGCGCCGCTGGCCGCCGATCTGGCCGCCCAGGGCATTGCGACGGTGCGGCTGGATTTTCCCGGCTGCGGCAACAGCACCGAACCGTTCACGGCCTACACGCTGTCCAACATGACCGACGACGTCGAGAGCGCCATCACCTACATGCAGCAGACCTACGGCACGGGCCGCACAGCGCTGGTGGGCCACAGCATGGGCGGACGGCTGGCCAGCCTCTACCCGCAGCGCAGGGGCGGCATCACGGCGCTGGCGCTGTGGAGCCCCGCCAACGGCGCGGGCCTGCGCGGCATGGAGTTTTTGAACATCGACGACTTTTCCGCCGTGGAAGCGCTGGCCGCTGAGGCCGAGGCGAGCGGCAGCATCAGCACCTGGGGCGTCGATGTCAGCGGAACGCTGTTCACCGAAATGCGCGATTCCGACCCGAACGCCGCCCTGCGGGAGAGCGCCCTGCCGACACTTTTGACCTACACCGGCCATGAGGGCATTTTGAGCGACACGACCCAGGCCGAGACGATAGCCGCCGTCGAGAGCCTGCCCGACGGCAGGGTCGTGCTGCAGCCGTTTGCCGAGGGGAACCACAACTATCTATCCGAGGACGCCGCCACCGCCGCCGCGCTGGACAAAGCGCTGCGGGAGACGACAGTGGCGTTTTTGGTGGAGTATTTGAAGTAGGCCCGCCGCGCCTGCGAGGCCGACAGGAACGGGCACCTGACGAAGCCCTTTGAGACCGTGACCGGCTGAAAACATCGGCAAAATACAGAAAGAAAGCAAAAACCGCGGAGAAGCGCAAACTTTTCCGCGGTATTCTTATTGCAGATTTACCAGCACATAGTCCCCGCAATCGACAATCGCCCCCGCCCGGGGGTATCCCGGCAGGTCGTGGGCGTCGGCGTAGGTCTGCGCCTGCTCATGCAGGGTAGCGCTGTGGGTCATGTCCAAAGCAAAGCCATAGTAGCGGAACAGGTGCTCCGCTGCCTGGCCGTAGACGTCGTCCACCTCGGAGAAGGCCGTGACCGACCAGTTCAGCACCGAGTTGCAGTTGGTCTCGACGTACTTGACGGTGTCGCCGCTCTCCCAGCTCGTGTGCTCACGGAAGAAGCGGTACAGCGGGTGCTGCATCGGGTCAGCCGTCGTGTACCGGGTGATATTCTCCCCCAGCGTGTAACGGCCCACCAGCACCACGGGCTTGTCGGTGCCGTAGTCGCGCACAAGCTCGGTGCCCAGAGTGCGCACCACAGCGGCCTCCTGCTCGGAACGCTGGTAATCGACGGCCAGCAGATGGTTCAGGTACATGGCCTGGTGCAGACAGAGCAGCACCGCCAGCAGCTGCACGCTGCCCAGCAGCACAGCCCGCCGGGCCGCAGCGCGGCGCAGCACCTCATACACGGCCAGCCCCGCCAGCGCCACAAACAGCGCAAACACCTGACAGGTGCGGTATGGCGAGCACTTCCCCTGCACAAACGACAGCAGCACCAGTGAGAGCAGCATTCCCGCACCGGTGAGCAGCAGCAAAGGCCGCTTTTTGCGCACCGCAAGCGCGATAACCAGTACGATAAATACAAGCGCCGCCACCGCCAATTCAGCAATGGGCAGGTAGAAGCAGCCTCGCAGTGCGTAGTTAATCAGAATGCTCTTGACAAGCAGCTTTGCAAGATAGACAAACGGGTAAAATGCCCAGAGAATTTCGGTGGCGCCGTTGGCCGCAGCCTGCGGCGGCAGCACAAGATGGATGCCCGACGTCACCAGCACGCGCAGGCAGAGCCCGCCGACCAGCGCCGCCGCGTACCACAGTCCCTCGGTCAGGACCGCCGCAAGCCGCGGGCGCTCGGCGGCCAGCAGCTGCTCCAGCGTTAAAAGCGCAAAGACAGCCTGCACAAACACCGCCGCCAGTGACTCATAGGACGAGCAGACCACCATCAGGCAGAGCGCCGCCGCGCCCATGCGCAGAGCCCTGCCGCGCCACGGCACGCCGGGCTGGCGCGCGTCCCACAGCAGATTCAGCGCAGCGGCGTCCAGCAGATAGCCGCCGCAGACGCAGACATTCGCGCCGCTGTACTCCCAAATTTCGTTCATCAGCGGGTAGGAGACAAACAGGCAGGCAAACAGCCCATAGCCGAACATGCTGATGCGGTCCTGCGCGGCCTTGCGCAGCAGCGCGCAGAAGCTCACCGCCGCCAGCGCCAGCAGCAGCGCCGCCAGCAGGTCAATGCCAAAGGCATAGCTCGGCTCAGCCCTGCCGTAGCCCAGCACCGCGGCCCAGAGGTTCATACCGAACCGTCCGGTGGACAGCATGACGCCGCCCGTGCCGATGTAGCGGTCCCCTTCCAGCGAGTCAATGCTGACCCGTGTCGTGGCGATGGCATAGCCGTAGCTGAGCAGCAGGGTCAGCCCCAGCGCCGCGCGGAATTTCGCGTTTTTCAGGAAATAACCAAACTCCTGCTTCATGCCGGTCACTGGTCGTCCGGCCCAAAGTTGAGGCGTTCTTCCTCCACAACGAGCGGGCGGTTCATAATGCGGGTGTTCATAGCCATGACGTACTCACCCAAAAAGCCCAGGAACGCCAGCTGAATACCGCCCATAAAGAAGATGGCGATCATCGTCGGCGCGTACCCGGCGCGGAAGCTCTGCCAGAACAGCAGCTTGGCAATCAGATAGAACAGGCCGACCAGAAAGCTCAGCCCCGCCACCAGGAAGCCCGCGAACGTTGCAATGCGCATACCGGCCTTGGTGTAGCTGGTAAAGCTCAGCATGGCGGCGTCGTACAGGCTGTACCAGTTGTTGTGGGTCTTGCCCGCGCGGCGCTGGGGCTGGGTGTACTCGATTTCCTTGCGCTCGGGGCCCAGCTCGGCCACAATGCCGCGGATGAAGGGCGTCGGGTCCTTCAGGTTGCGCAGCGTCTGGATAAAGCTCTTGTCGTACAGGCCAAAGCCGGTGAACTGCTCGATCTGCTCGCAGCTGCTCATCTTCTTGATGAGCTTGTAGTAGCAGCCGCGCAGCCAGTACATGACCGGGTTTTCCTTGCTCTGGGTCTTGCGGCCAATGACGATTTTGTAGCCCTTTTCCCACTCGGCCACAAATCTGGGGATCATTTCCACAGGGTCCTGGAAGTCGGCGCACATCGTGATCGTGCAATCGCCGGAGGTGTGGATCATGCCGTAGTACGGGCTGTTGAACTGGCCGAAGTTCTTGACGTTGAAGATGGCCTTGACGTGCTTGTCCTCGGCGCAGATCTGCCGGATGATGGCACGGGTGCCGTCCTCGCTCTTGTTGTCGATGAACAAAATCTCATAGTCGTAGTTCGGGCAGCTCTTGACCAGCTCATCGCGCACAGCCTCATAGATGGGGCGGGCGTTCTGCTCCTCGTTGTAGCAGGGGATCATTACCGAAATCGTCTTTTTCTCACTCATTTTGTCTCTTTCCTTACCCACTCAATGGTTTCGCGGATTCCTTCTTCAAACGGGGTCGCGGGCCGCCAGCCGGTGTCCTCCTGTAAGGCCGACGTGTCCGCCTGCAGGTGCATGACCTGCAGCGGGCCGTAGGGGACCTCCCCCAAGCCCAGCGGCAGCGCCGGGTCGATGGCGTCGCGCAGCGCCTCGATGTAGTCCTTCAGCGGGCGGGCCGTGCCGCTGCCCAGTGGGTAGACCCTGCCGTCCTGTCCGCTGACGGCCAGCGCGTAGAACGCAGCTGCCGCGTCGGCGGCGTACAGGTAGTCCCACTGCTGGATGCCCGCGGTCAGAGCGGGCTTCTCGCCGTGCAGCAGCTTACGGATGGTTCCGCTGATCATCGTGGCCGGACCGTCGTGCGGGCCGTAGACGCTCAAAATGCGCGTCCAGATATGGGCCACGCCCAGCGTCTGGCACTCGACGCGGCTCATCTGGCCGGCGCACAGCTTGGCCATGCCGTAGCCGTTCTCCGGGAGGCAGGGGGTCTGCGCGGTCAGCACACCCTCCACGCGGCCATACTCGGCCTGGCTGCCAGCCCCGATAAAGACCTGGCATCCCAGCTGCGCCGCGGCGCGGCAGGCCGCAATGGTGTAGCGGATGTTCTCGATCTGCGCCGGCATGTCGTTGCGGCCCGGGCCGATCGTATGCGCCCACGCAAAGTGGAAGAACGCATCGGCCTTTTCCGGGATCAGCTCCGGCAGCGCGGCCAGCTCCGCCGCGTCACAGGGCACCACATGCAGCCGCGCGTCCTGCGGCAGCAGCGCCGCCCGCGCGCTGCCCGGGTGGGTGACCGCGTAGACCGTCACGCCCTCCGCCAGCAGCTTTGCACACAGCGCCATCCCGATTGCCCCCGTAGGACCAGTGATGATGGCGGTTCGGATTTGTCTTTGAATGCTTGCCATTTTTGAATCACGCACTCCCTTACACTTCCGGCATCAGCGGGATGAACATCTGCTTTTCCAGCTCCTCACGCGGCAGGAAGGGGGCCAGGTCCTCCAACGGGGGGCTGACCAGCGTGCCGTCGGGCAGGCGCTTGGTGCTGCTCTTGGGCTCCCAGACCTGTTTCGTGTCGGTGAAAATCTCGCAGAAAGCCGGGCCGTCCAGTGCCAGCACCGTGTCCACGGCCTGCTTCATCTCGGCGTTGCTGTGGGCGCTGTAGTAGGGGTAGCCAAACGCCTTTGCAATCTTTTCAAACTCCGGGAAGGACAGGTCACCGCTCTCGGGGCCGATGCCGACCTTGCAGTGCTCCTTGAAAAGGTTGTTCTGCGTCAGGCGGATAGAGTGGTAACCGTTGTTGTTGATGAGGAAGATTTTGATCGGCAGCTTGTTCGTCAGGATGGTCTGCAGTTCCTGCAGGTTCATCATGATGGAGCCGTCGCCCTCAAGGCAGATCGTCTGGCGGCGTCCGCCGCCGATGCAGGTGCCAATGGCTGCGGGCAGACCGTAGCCCATACTGGCAATGGCGCTGTTGTTTGCCATCCGGCTGCCCTTCTGGATGACATACGCCTGGTTACCGACGACACAGCACGCACCGTTGGAGACCGCGGTCAGGCTGTTCTCCGGCAGGCGACTGCTTAAATAGCGCACAAAGGCGTAGACGTTGGCGGTCTCGCCGTTTTCCTCCCACTGGCGGGGCAACACGGCGGGGTAGTCGCGTTTCCAGCGCTGGCAGGTGGCCAGCCACTCGCCGCCCGCGTTCACGGGGGCCGCGGCGACCTTATCCAGCTTGGTCAAAAAGTCCTTCGCGTCGGCCCAGACCGGCATTTCGACGTGCAGGGTCGGCTTTTTCAGCTCGGCCTGGTCAATGTCCACCATGATGACCTCTGCCGCGCGGGCCCAAGTCTTCCAGTTGTAGCCGACCTGACGGATAGAAATGCGCGTGCCTACGGCCAGAATCAAGTCTGCGTTTTGGATAGCCCAGTTGCCCGGGCGGTCACCCATGTTGCCGGCGCGCCCGCAGTACAGCGGATTGTCATCCTCGATGAGGTCCACGGCGTTCCAGTAGGTGACGATGGGGATGTTGAGCTTTTCCGCCACGGAGCGGAACGCCGCATACCCGCCGGACAGGCGGATGCCATAGCCCGCGTGGAACACGGGTCGTTTGGCGTTCTTGATTTTTTCCAGAATCGTCCGGATCGTGGCGTCGTCCACCGGCGGGGGCAGCTGGGCGTCATCCTCGGCGGGGTCGTAGCCACGCAGCTCGTCAGTCTCGATGTAGCCGCCCTGAAAGTTGACCGGGATGTCCAGCCAGACCGGGCCGGGGCGGCCCGTTGTAGCCAGATGCCACGCCTTTTCCAGCAGGTAGCGAATGTCCTTGGGGTCCTCCAGCATGGCGGCGAACTTCGTCATGTACTGGACGGACTTGGTGATGTCGTACTCCTGGTCGCCCATAGCGCGCAGCGGCGTACCGGTGTACTGCAAGGCGTACCGGGCCGTGGTGTCATAGCGTACCTGGCCGGAGACGATGAACATGGGGATGGAGTCCAGCCAGCCGCCCACGACGCCGGTCAGCGCATTGGTGCCGCCGGGGCCGGTGGTCACGCAGACCGCCGCGATCTTATTTTCCAGCCGGGCGTAGGCTTCCGCCGCAATGGCGCAGGCCTGCTCATGGTGGTTGTAGGTCACATGCAGCCGGGGGTTATGGCCCAGCGCATCGTTCAGGTGCATAGCGCCGCCGCCCACGACGGAGAAAACATCCGTCACACCGCGCGCCGCCAGAAAATCCGCCACATAATCCGCTAAACGCTGTTTCATTGGGTTGCTCCTTCTTACTTTGTTTTCTTGAAAACCGGATGCCCATCGTTACCCTTCTGCCATGTGAGCAGGTGGATTACTTCATCTTCATCTCGATTTTTTTTGTTTTCCTCTTTGGCATTGTCGGAAAGCTGTCTGACCAGATAGTCACCGTTGATGGCCTCCGCATCACCGTAGGCAATGTCCTGTCCCTGCTGGGACGGCGTCTCAAAGGCGCTCTTTCCGCTGCCCTGTAGCTGGTAGATTTCTTCTTCCCAGGCATTTTCGCTGCCGCTGATGGCCGCAGCACTCTGCTGGCCCGTCAGCATTCCCACGCTGACACAGTTGAAGATTCGGCCATCGAAGTCGTTTGCAATACCGCCCGCGCGGGTGGCCGTAACGGCTACATCCGTGTAGCAGTTCACGATCCTTGCCTCCTTGCCCACAGAGCCGCCCGCAATCACACCGGCATATTTGCCGCGGATAGTGCCGCCCTCAAGGCCCAAGTTGTACACCTGACCGCCCAGGCAGCTGAACAGGCCCACGTTTTCGCTGTTACTCTGCTTCAGATTCAGGTTGCGGATGACATGCCCGGCACCGTTGTACACGCCATAGAAACAGTGCTCGTTCTCCACATCACCGATAGGCTGCATATTCTGCCCATCCAAATCAATATCGGCGGTCTGCTCGACGTACTGGCCCTTAAAGGTCATGCCATCGCTGACAAGCTCTGCAAAATGCAGCAGGTCTGCGGCGTTCTCAATGCGATACGGGTCCTCATAGGTTCCCTCGCCGTCCAATGCAAATTCAATCTGGCTGGCCTTGTCCCGCAGCTTATACACGGTCACATCGTCGAACTCCCCAAGCTGCTCATACTGCGTCGGCAGCAGTTCGGCAAACATGTCCTCGATCTTGCGCTGCTCCAACGGCTTTCCGTCGCGGAATACCCGCTCATGGATCTCCTTGCATTCCGGGATGTCCTTCCAGACCACAATATCCGGCAGATTTTCCTCCAGCAGCGCCTTTTCCTCCTGCACGTACTTATCATCCACTACGTCGTAGAACAGAACTGGGACGAATGTGTTCATATTGTAGTTGTCCGTCAAAATATTGAAAATTTTGACGTAGGGGTAACCGAAGATGACGGAATCCTCCGTCATGCTTTCCTCGATCAGCTGCGTGATGCCTTCAAACATCTCCTTGTCCTCTTTGGAAAATTTGAAGCCCTTCAGTGCCGGGATGTCCGTGCTGTACGTCTTGTAATTTCGGGGTTTTTCTTCAGTGCCCCACCACGCATAGGAGCAGATGACTTTCTGCGCCATGCAGGTGATCGACAGTACAATACAACCAACGATGGCAATGCCCCGGACAGCCAGCTCAATCCAAGTATCTATACCGCAGAAGGAAAGCACCGTCGCCAGTACCGCCGGGACTGCAACCATCGTGCAGAAGTACGGGATGCTGCTGGTGCCGGACGACATAATACCGGAGTACATCGTAGCCAGCGCTGCACAGAACAGCCAGAACATTCCCTCTGCCTGACTGTTCTCTCCCTGACTGCCAACCCTTGCACCATAGCGGACCAGTTGCACAATTGTCAGCAGCAGGACCACAAAATAGAGCTTATCCTGTACCGCCTGCCAGACGTCTGTGCCGCGGTAGAGGTCATACAGGAAGTCACTGTTGCCGGAATTTGCCCCGCCGCAAAAAACAAAGGTCGCCGCCCACGTAAACAGCAGCAGAAGGATGCTGCCCGCCGGGAGCATCACGCGGCTGCCGCGGACCTTGCGCTTTACGCAGAGATACAACAGCAACGCCGTCAGCACCGCGTCGATCAGCAGAATTGCCTGCATCTCCGGACTCTTGCCCAGCAGCTCCAGGAAGGAGGAAATCTCCTTCTCAAAATTGACATAGAGCAGGAGCAACAGCAGCGGGAACAGCAGCGACTGGGCGCGGAGCGCCTTTTCCCGGGACGCTGACACGCCCGTATTTACTGCAAGCAGCACCGCGGCCACAGCGATCAGCCAGTTCTGCACCTTGAGCAGGGCCATGGAAAGACCGCCAAACAGAATCGTAAAGATGCTGCCCTTGCCGCCCGTGTGCATGAACACCTGCTCCACAAATGGGAAGAATGCACCGTTCGCCAGCAGATAGGCCGCGGCCACGGCCAGCGGAATCACCGCACCCGCGACTACAAAAAGGCAGTACCAGCCAAAGCGAGCATCCTTTTTGCGGATGCAGTAAAACGCCAGCGCTGCAAAATACACGATGCCCGACGCCAGAAAAATCGTCTGCTTATTCAGAAAAACCAATCCCAGCATAAAGCCGGCCCCAAAAATTTTGGTGTACCTCTGCTTGCTTGTGTCCGCCTCCTGAAAGCCGATGACGCAATACAGAAGCAGAATCGAAAGAAGAGCAACCGTTTGGTTATAGTCGCCCAGCAGGTCATAGACAGACGACGCGCAGAGCATGACCGAAAACAGACACGCCACAAACGTGCTGACCACATTGATATAGCGCGAGATCAGCCGGAACAGCAGCGTAAAAATGGTAGCACGCTGCAACAGCCACCAGAGGCGATACAGCAAGAGGCTCCCAAACGAGAGCTTCCACAGCACTGCATCGACCAGCAGATTCAGCGGGGGCAGATAATAGTAGAAGTCCCGGTACGGCACCTTGCCGTGCCAGATCAGCTCCACATAATTAACGTTCCACCCTTCACTGATGGGGAACGTATTGTTCGCATAAATTGCTGAATAACATACCACCGCCAAGAAGATTCCAATCGACAGTACATTTTTTATGGTACTTATTTTAGGTACTGGCATTTCCTGCGCTTTTGGCAGCACAGCTCCCTGCATGGTCTTCACATTCCTTCCTTGGTTTTGCTCCACATTTTCAACTTTCCAAAATTTTCTGCAACGAGATAAATCATCAATACCCACATCGATGCATTTCCCAGCATTGTTGAAAGACTGATTTTATGATATCCTTCAAGGCTATTAAAAAGACTTATGTATGGGAACTCCCCCATAATCAGCATCATTAGTATAAGCGGCAAAACCGTGTTTTTCTTAAGTTCCGGTCTTTCATAAAGAAGTAATGTAATGGGTATCAATAAATAAATCTCGTTATATATCCAAGAAAATGTCGGAATAAGCGTCAAGATCATGCACAGTGCATAAGCTTTTTCCCATTCTTGCCGGGATATAAAAACAACAAAAATTACCATGCATAGCAATATCAGCATCAACACTCCGGCAATCCAATCCGTCGTTGAAGACTGTACTTTCATCTTTTCGCCAAACGCTTGACAGATATTGGAAATATTAACCTTAAAGCCATATCCAAATCCTTTGGCATTATTGATCGTATCCGCTGATATATCAGTAATATTTTGAAGCATTTTGGCAATGTTCTGAATCCCACCCGTACCTGCAAATGGAAGGATAAAAAGTGCCACACCGTATACAATAGCCTTTACTGCATCCTCTTTATGCTTTTTGTTCAAAAGTAAAAGACCAAAAAACACCGGATATAGCTTCAGACCTGTTGCAATTGCCAGCGATAGCAATGCCAAATTTCTTATTACCGTATTTTCACTGTTGTAATTGAACACAAAAAACATCAGAAAAAGTAATGACAGAATGACAATATTCCCGCGTTCCAGCATAAATACATACACCGGAGAAGATACAAAGGCCACACTGTAAAGTACTACATCAATGCCTTTCAGTGACAACTTGTTTGCTGCCATGGCACAGACAACGCCTGTTGACACTAGAAAGAACATCGTCCCGACAAGAACCCCATTCGGCGTTACAGATGCTTCACCAAATGCGAAGCCTGCACTGTAATCTCCCGGAACCATTTTTGAAAAGATCCACAATATCAGATATGTCAGCGGTGGATAGATCGATTCCCCCTCATATGGATGTAAATCTGCCGCATCACGGATTGACTCGAACAAATCCGGATAAATTCCTACCGTGTCGTATGTCCATGTCATGTATTGGATTGCCTGCCCATTGGATATTGCCAAATAGGCAAGTGCCACCGTTGCAAGAATAATCAAGCAAATACTGTACCACCTTACCGCCAGCCTTTTCTTTTCTAATATCATTGATTCAGATCTCCTTAAATGTCCACATCTTATTGATAATGAAATTCAGCGGAATCGTAACCAGCAAATTCACAATCGGTGCAATCGTTTTGCTCACGCCGAAGAAGGTAACCTCTATCCAAAGCAAAACATTGGAAAGGATCGATGTACCGCCGTAGCTGACATAGGTCTTGCCCAACCGCTTCAGCTTGCTGCGCCAGTCGTTTGCATTTCCGGTAAACACAAACTTATCGTTCCAAAAAAAGGCATTGGCAATGCTCAAAATCGTGCCCAATATGCTGCCTACCATGTACAGGCCCGGGTCGATCCACAAAAAGATATAGTATACCGCCATGGATACCGCCGTGTTGCTCACGCCTACAAGGCCAAACTTGATAAACTGGGCAAGCAGCGCCAAAAATTCCTCTTTGCTTTTCGCGCCCAACAGGGCTAACAATTTCTGCATGGGTCCATTCCTTTTTATTTTCTTATGAACAATCAAAAAGCAAAGTCGGTCTTGATGCTTCCGCGCAGCACGGCTTTGCTTTTTGTCCTATGGTTCGGCCTTTCTGTCTTACTGATTCACAGCCTCGATAATCGTCTTGGCCATGTAGTCGATCATCTCGTCGGTCATGCCGGGGTAAACGCCGACCCAGAAGGTATTGTTCATGATAAAGTCGGTGTTGGTCAGCTCGCCCGCCACGCGGTAGGCGTCGGTGCCGCGGATCTGGTCAAAGCAGGGGTGCTTGATGAGGTTGCCGCTGAACAGCAGACGGGTCTGCACGTTGTGGCTCTCCACATAGCGGGTCACGGCGTTGCGGTCCAGACCGCTCTCCGGCTTGACGGAGATCAGGAAGCCGAACCAGGACGGGCGGCTGTTGGCAGCCGGCTCCGGCAGGATCAGCTTGTCGGCGGCGGGCTCCAGCGCGGCGCGCAGGCGGTCCCAGTTGTGGCGGCGGCGCTCGATGAAGGTGGGGAACTTCTTCAGCTGCTCGCAGCCGATGGCGGCCTGCATGTCGGTGACCTTGAGGTTATAGCCAAAGTGGCTGTAGACGTACTTGTGGTCGTAGCCCTTGGGCAGCTCGCCGAACTGACCGTCAAAGCGGTGGCCGCAGAAGTTATCCTGGCCGGAGGGGCAGATGCAGTCGCGGCCCCAGTCGCGGAAGGAGAGGATCAGGCGGTTCAGCAGCGGGTTGTTGGTGTAGACGCAGCCGCCCTCGCCCATCGTCATGTGGTGCGGCGGGTAGAAGCTGGACGTGCCGATGTCGCCCCAGGTGCCGGTAAAGCGGGTCTCGCCGTTGATGGCGTACTGGGTGCCCAGCGCGTCGCAGTTGTCCTCGACCAGCCACAGGTTGTGGGCGTCACAGAACGCCTTGACGGCGGACAGGTCAAACGGGTTGCCCAGCGTGTGGGCGATCATGACAGCCTTCGTCTTGGGGGAGAGGGCGGCCTCGAGCTTGGTGACGTCGATGTTGTACTGGGGCACGGTCACATCCACAAACACTGGCACCGCGCCGTACTGGATGGCCGGGGTCACGGTGGTGGGGAAGCCGCAGGCCACGGTGATGATCTCGTCGCCCTTCCTGATCTGGCGGTCACCCAGTTCGGGGGCGGTCAGCGCCATGAAGGCGATCAGGTTGGCGGAGGAACCGCTGTTGACCAGATGGGCGAACTTAACGCCGATCCACTTAGCGAACTCCTTCTCGAACTGGTCGGCAAAGCGGCCCGTCGTCAGCCAGAAGTCCAGCGTGGCGTCAGTCAGGGCACACATTTCCTTCTCGTCAAAGACGCGGGCAGCGTAGGTGATGCGGTCACCCTCCTGATAGGGGGTCTTTTTCTCCTTGAAGTCGTGATAATACTCGGCGACCATTGCCTTGATCTGCTCGCGGGCTTCTGCCTCGTTCTTCCACATAATTATTGCTCCTCCAAAAAAATATTGATTTCCTTTTCCATCTCCGCCGGGACGTCGCCGTTGGCAAGCCAGATCTTGCTGAAGGCGACGGTCTTTTCCATGCACTCGGCCATGTGCCAGCGCGGCGTCCAGCCGAAGGTCGTTTTCAGCTTGCTGCAGTCCAGCTTCAGGAAGTTGGCCTCGTGCGGGGCATTGGCCTCGGCCTGATTCTCCCAGGCGGCGTCGCTGCCCCAGGCCCGGCAGAACAGATCCACCAGCGTGCCGGTGGTGACGCAGTCGCAGTCGTCGGGGCCTACATTATAGTAGCCCGCAAAGCGGCTGTCCTCGTACTGGCGCTGGGCGATCAGCAGGTAGGCCGCCAGCGGCTCCAGCACATGCTGGTACGGGCGGGTCGAGTAAGGGTTGCGCACGCCGATCCTACGGCCCGCGGCCATGGCGCGGACGCAGTCGGGGATGATGCGGTCATTGGCAAAGTCGCCGCCGCCGATGACATTGCCCGCGCGGGCCGTCGAGACAGCCACGGTCTTATCGGCAAAAAAGCTGTTGATGTAGGAGTGCGTCGCCAACTCCGAGCAGCTCTTGCTGTTGGAGTAGGGGTCGAAACCGTCCAACGGCTCGTTCTCGCGGTAGCCCCAGGCCCACTCGTTGTTGTGGTAGACCTTGTCGGTGGTGACGTTCAGCACCGAGCGGGGCGCTCTGCCCTGCTGCCGGGCCAGCCGCACACATTCCAGCAGGTTGACCGTACCCATAACGTTCGTCTCATAGGTGTAGCGCGGGTCCTTGTAGCTGTCGCGCACGATGGGCTGCGCGGCCAGGTGCAGCACAATGTCGGGCTGCGCCGCGTCAAAAGCGGCCTTCAGCGCGTCAAAGTCGCGGATGTCGCCGATGACGCTGTGCATCTTGTCCTCGACGCCGGCGATGGAGAAAAGGTTCGGCTGCGTCGGCGGCTGCAGGCTGTAGCCCGTGACCTCGGCCCCGGCCATCAGCAGCATCTTGCAGAGCCAGCTGCCCTTGAAGCCGGTGTGACCGGTGACGAACACCCGCTTGCCGCGGTAAAATTCAGGATCGTAATGTACCATCATCAATCCTCCCATTTTTTCCAGGGCGCGTTGCCGGTGGCAAGCATTTTCTCCAAGACCTGCTTCTCGCGGGCGGTGTCCATGCACTGCCAGAAGCCCTTGTGGATATAGCTCATCAGCTGACCCTCCTCGGCCAGCTTCTGCAGCGGCTTCTGCTCAAAGACGCAGGCGTCGCCGTCCAGATAGTCGAAAATCTGCGGCTCCAGCACCATATAGCCCGCGTTGATAAGCCCACCGTCGCTGGCCTTCTTTTCACGGAAAGAACGGACAGAATTATCCTCGGCAATATCCAGAACGCCCTTCTGCTGCTCCTGCTGAACGGCGGTCAGCGTGGCGATCTTACCGTTCTCGCGGTGGAATGCCACCAGCTTGGCAATGTCCACATCGCAGACGCCGTCGCCGTAGGTCATCATGAAGGTCTCATTGCCGATGTAGGGACGAATGCGTTTGATGCGCCCGCCAGTCATCGTGTTGAGGCCGGTGTCCACAACGGTGACCTTCCACGGCTCGGTGTGGTGGTTGTGGACGATCATCTCGTTCTGGCCGCGGGTGAAATCAAACGTAATATCGCTGGTATGCAGGAAGTAATCCGCGAACCACTCCTTGATCATGTGCTGCTTGTAGCCCGCGCAGATGACAAAGTCGTGAAAGCCATAGTAGGAATATTCCTTCATGATATGCCATAGGATGGGCATGTTGCCGATTTCGATCATCGGCTTGGGCTTGTAGACGCTTTCTTCGCTGATGCGCGTGCCAAGGCCGCCAGCCAGGATTACTACTTTCATAATGCGCTCCTTTATTGTTTTGTGAGCCGGTCAGTCCGTTGGTGACCGGTTTGCTCCCGTGCGCTCTGCCTCGTTTGGGCAATTTTACACACTTATTCATAATGAAGAGTATAACACACACTCTCTGTAATTGCAACAATTTACGCCCGTCTGCGCCGTGCCAAAACCATCGGTTCAAAGTCAATATTTTTGTCCAGAACCCACAAAAGGCCGTCATTCGCACATTTTTTGCGCTTTTGCGTGCCAGATTTTACATACTGTATTTCCGCAAAAAAATTCCCCGTCGCCGGGGTGCGGCGGGGGGATTTTCATGGTGGAGCTGTAGGGAGGCGGCGCCCTCGGCGACCCGGGCCGTCCGCTTTACTGCTGCTGCTTAAAATAATACACTGCACCGACAAGGCCGGCGTCGTTCTGGAGGGCTGCGGCCCTGACCTCAAGGCCCTCGGCGAAGGCGGGCATGATGCTTTTGCGCACCTGCGCGGCCAGCGGGTCGATCAGAAGCGCCTGCTGTGCGCTGACGCCGCCGCCAATCAGAATCAACTGCGGGTTGAAGATGTGTACAAGGCCCGCAAGGCCCTGAGCGATCTCGTCGATCCAGCCGTTGAGCACAGCCAGCGTGCGGGCGTCGCCTGCGGCGGCAGCCTCAAAAATCGCACGCCCGTCGGGCGCGTCCAGCCCGGCCTTCTGGGCGCTGCGGACCAGCGCCGTTGTGGCGGCGTAGCGCTCATAGCAGCCGATGGCCCCGCAGGTGCAGGCCACGCCGTCCAGCGCGTGCAGACGGAAATGCCCCAGCTCGCCGCCAAGGCCGCGCGCACCCTCCAGCAGACGTCCGCCGGTCAGGATGCCGCCGCCGACGCCGGTGCCCAGCGTCACACCGATGACATCGGTACAGCCCTTAGCCGCACCGGCCCAGACCTCGCCCAGCAGCATACAGTTGGCGTCGTTGGCGACGGTGACGGGCAGGCCGAAGGCACGCTCCAGCGTACCTTTAATGTCCACGCCGATCCACCCCGGGAAATTGCCGCAGGTCCCCGCGACCACGCCGCGGCGGCTGTCGATCTGGCCCGTGGCGGACACAGCGATGCCCTCGAGCCTCGGCGCGTCCGCGGTCAGAAATTCGTGGATGGCCGCCTGCACGGTATCCAGGATCGGCGTTTTGTAGCCGTCAAAGCTGACGCTGCGCTCGGCGCGGCGCAGCACCCTGCCGTTCTCATCGACGAGCCCCAGCTTGACCGCCGTGCCGCCGATGTCAACGCCCAGATAGGTTTTACTCATAGCGCACCTGCTTATTTGTGGTTGTTGATGGCCGCGGTGTAGCGGGCCGTGATCTCCGCCGGGCGGGTGATGGCACCGCCGACGACGAGGGCGAACGCACCGGCGTAGAGCGCCTGCACGGCCTGCTCCGGCGTGTGGATATGGCCCTCGGCGATGACCTTGGCCGGGCACTCCCGCGCGAGCTGGGCGATAAAGCCGAAGTCCACATCGTTGATGCCCGTCGTCTCGGGCGTGTAGCCGCGCATCGTCGTGCCGACAAAGTCGGCACCGGCCCCCGCGCAGGCCAGCGCGTTCTCAATGTTGTCGCAGTCGGCCATAACGAGCTGGTCGGGGTACTTTTCCTTGATGGCGCGGATGAACTCGGCGCTCGTCTGCCCGTTGGGGCGCAGGGCGCCGGTGCCCTGCACGGCCAGAATGTCCACGCCGCAGGCGACGAGCTCGTCAACCTCCTGCATCGTGACGGTGATGTACATCGGCGTGCCGGGGTAATCCTTTTTGATGATGCCGATGACCGGCAGGTCCACGACCTGCTTGATCTGGGTGATGTCGCGCACCGTATTGGCGCGGATGCCGACAGCGCCGGACTGTGCCGCCGCCTTGGCCATCAGCGGCATGACGCCGCCCTCTTTTGTATACAGCGGCTCATGCTCCAGCGCCTGGCAGGAGACGATAAGGCCGCCCTTGATTTGGTTGAAAATTTGTTCGTGGGTCATGGGAAAGGCTCCTTTCTATACGCAAAAAGGCTTCCCCCGAGGGGGAAGCTGTCACCGAAGGTGACTGATGAGGGCGGAGCTTACGGCGGCAGCCCGTTTACGGGCAACCATCGATAGCTTACCCCTCATCCGGCCCTGCGGGGCCACCTTCCCCCAAGGGGGAAGGCTTGGGGAATGCAAATTATTTCATCAAAATCTTGACCACGGCTTTTCTTACGTGGTCGCAGCCGGGGGTCTTGCAGCTGGGCTTGTGCAGCTCACCGGGGAAGAACACGGCAAAGCGTCCCCCACCCAGCGTCATGCCGCAGTGCTCGGGGCCGGTCCGCAGACCGAAGTCGTTTTCCTCGTCAAACTCGCCCTGCTCCGTGCCCTCGGACGCCCAGCCCAGATGCTCGCTGCCGATCAGGTCGATCTGCAGGTCGGCATAGCGGCGGTGGTACTCGAACGCAGCGCCGTCGGCATCGCGCAGGTCGGCGTCCATCACGTTGACAAAGACGTTCTCGCCGTCAATGATGGTCTTGCCGTTTTCCAGCGCGTCCAGTGTGTGGCTGTTCAGCCAGTCGATGGCCTTATCCAGATTCGGGTGCAGACCCTTGTAGCAGGCAATGTAATCAAACGAATCTACGATCATTTCACACCTCTTACAGGGCCGCGACGGCGTCCTCGATCATCTTCTGCGCCTCGGCCACGATGGGCTCATCCTCGGGGATCAGGCCCGGCAGCGGGGCGCGCACGCCGCCCAGCTCCAGACCGTACATGCGGCGCAGGATCTCCTTCATGACCGCGTACAGGTTGCCGTGGGCCTCGCACATCTTGTAGATGATGCGGTCCGCCTTGTACTGGATCTCGCGGGCAGCGGGGATGTCGCCCTTCTCGATCAGCTCGTTCATCTTGAGGAACAGCTCGGACATGACGGCGTAGGTGCCGCCGATGCCGCCGTCCGCGCCCATGACACGGCCGGAGACGAACTGCTCATCGGGGCCGTTGAACACGGCGAAGCCGTCCGCGCCGCGCGCCTGAATACCGGCATCCTTGAACATCTGGATGTCCTGGGTGGGCATCGAGGAGTTCTTGACCGCGATGACGTTGGGGTTCTTGAGCATCTCGTTCAGCAGGGGCATCGTCAGGGCGGTACCGGCCAGCTGCGGGATGTTGTAGATGATGAACTCGGTGTTGGGCGCGGCGGCGCTCATGGCGTTCCAGTAGTCCGCGATGGCGTAGTTGGGCAGGTGGAAGTAGATCGGCGGGATGGACGCGATGGCGTCAACGCCGCACTTTTCAGCATGGGCGGCCAGCTCGACGGAGTCTGCCGTGTTGTTGCAGGCGACGTGGGCAATAACGGTGATCTTGCCCTTGGCCTCGCTCATGACGGCCTCCAGCACGGCCTTGCGCTCATCCGGGTGCTGGTAGATGCACTCGCCGGAGGAGCCGCCGACGTAAACGCCCTTGACGCCCTTGGCGATCAGGTGGCGGGTCAGTGCCTTGACGCCCTCGGTGGAGATAGAGCCGTCCGGTGCGTAGCAGGCGTAGAAGGCGGGGATAATGCCGCGGTATTTGTTGATGTCTTTCATATACAAACACTCCCTGTTCGTAAAACTGTATGTAAAGGCTTCCCCCCGAGGGGGAAGCTGTCACCGAAGGTGACTGATGAGGGCGGAGCCTGCTGACACGGCCCGTTTGCGGGCAATCTCCGGCGGGCTGCCCCTCATCCGTCTGTGGTCGGGGCCACAGACACCTTCCCCCAAGGGGGAAGGCTTTTCTGTACGGGTAGGCTTCGGGCAATGGCAAGGCTCTCTCCCCCAGTCGCTGCGGCGACAGCCCCCTCGCAGAGGGGGCCGGGGGCCTTGCCTCCCTCTGCGAGGGAGGTGGCCGAAGGCCGGAGGGAGAGAACTCCACGTCGCCGCCCGTTCCCGGGTTTAGCCCTTGACAGCGCCCATCGTGATGCCCTTCGTGAAGTACTTCTGGAAGGCCAGGAACACGATGATGATGGGCACGGCTGCCAGCGCGGCACCGGCCATGATCAGGCCGTAGTCGGTGGAGTTCTCGGCCTGCAGCTTGGCGATACCAAGAGAGATCGTCAGCTTGCTGGTGCTGGACAGCATGATCAACTGCATGAAGTAATCGTTCCACGAGTTGATGAAGGTGAAGATGGCCAGTGCGCCGATGCCCGGCTTGATCATGGGCAGCGCAATGCGGACAAAGGTCTTGGCCTCGCTCGCGCCGTCGATGCGGGCGGCCTCCAGCATCTCGCCGGGGATGCCCTCACTGAACTGCTTCATCAGGAATACGCCGAACGGCCAGCCGACGATGGGGAAGATGACCGCCCAGATCGTGTTGTAGAGCTGCAGACTGCTCATCTCGCGCAGCAGGGGGATCAGGATGACCTGCTTCGGCAGCGCCATGGCGCAGACGATCAGGGTAAAGAGGATGCTGCGGCCCACAAAGCGCTTTTTGGCCAGCGCATAGCCTGCCATGGCGGAGGTGATGCAGGTCAGGATCATCGAGGCAACAGCCATAAAGACCGTGTTGATGAGCCAGCGCACAGCGGCGGGCACCTGGGGACCGGCCCACCAGATGATGTCCTTGCCGTCCGCGCTGAAGTGGCTGCTGAACGGCACCGCGAACTCCCACAGCGGGGACTTCTGGCGGCTGAACAGCTTGTCATAGTTCGTCATGACCCACTCGCTCGGCCACCATTCAGGGGTGGTGGAGTTGATGGAGATCTGCGTCTTGAAGGAGCCCGTCAGGATCCAGTACAGCGGGAACGCGAACGCGATGGCCAGCAGGATGATGACGATGGTGCTGAACACCATGTAGGGGGAAATCTTCTTTTTTTTCTTTTTGGTATCCATAGTCATTTCCCTCCTTCTTAATCAGACCGCGTGACCTTGAACTGCACAGCGGACAGAACGGCGATCATGATGGCGAGGATAACGCCCATCGCGTTGCCGTAGCCGTAGCGGTACAGCTTGAAGGCTGTGTAGTAGATGTAGTACATGATGGTATCGGTGGAGTGGTTCGGGCCGCCGGACGTCAGCAGCTGGATCAGCGCGAAGCACTGGAAGGAGTTGATCGTCGTGATGACCAGGATGTACAGCGTGGTGGGCATGATCTGCGGCCACTTGATCTTCCAGAAGGCCTGCAGCTTCGTGGCACCGTCCACCTCGGCAGCCTCGACCAGGGACTGGTCCACGTTGCCGAGCGCGGAGACATACAGCACGATGGGCTGGCCGACAGAGGTCGTGAGCAGGATCAGGATGATGCAGGCCAGCGCGTAGCGGGTGTCGCCCAGCCAGTTGATGTTCTGGTCAAGGAGGCCCATCGACTTGCCCAGATAGTTGAAGATGCCGTAGTAGTTGTTGAACATCCACTTCCACACGACGGTAACAGCGACAGAGCCGGTGACGACGGGCAGATAGAAGATGACGCGGAACAGCGAGGTCGCCCACGGCGGCATGTTGACGATGGCGGACGCCACCCACAGCGAGAAGATGCAGGTGATAGGCACCGACACGACAACAATGATCAGCGTGTTGCGCAGTGCGCCCAGAAAGACGCTGTCGTGGAACAGCTCCACATAGTTCTGCAGGCCGATGAACACATCGGCGCGGTTCATGCTGGAGTCAAAGAAGCTGGTGAAGATGCACATCACCATGGGATAGATGACAAAGCCGATAAAGAAGATGAGGCTGGGCAGCAGGAACAGGTAACCGGCGATGGTCTCCTGCCGGACAAGCGCGCGGCTCATCTTCGGCTCGCTCTGCTTTTTGGCAACTGCGGTATGTGCCAAGAGGATCGCTCCCTTCTGTTTTAAAGTCACGGGTTCATTCGATAAAAGTGGCGTCCCACCGCTGCGTTTCAGGTCAGAGGTCGGACGCCGTGGGGTTTAGTTACAAACCGGAGGTTTTTTCAGGAGGTTCAGGATGCGCTGGCCGCTGCGTTGGCGGTGTTGCAGAACTCGGTAACGGCGGTGGTCACGTCAGTGCCCTGGCCAACCTGCTGCAGCATGTTCCACCAAGCGGTACGAGCCTCGGCCCAGCCGGGAGTGACCTGATAGTAGTCGCCCAGGTAAGGCATGAGCTTCTGGTACTCGTTCATGACCTCGTCGTCCTTGTACAGGTCGGACAGAGAGTTCTTGACGGAGAAGTAAGTAGAGGTCTTGACGGCCTTTGCGGTCTCGTCAGAGTTGGCCATGAAGTTGATGAAGGTCTTGGAGGCAGCGATCTTGTTCTCGTCGCCGTTGTCAAACACGCCGAAGCCCCAGATGCCGCCGCACAGTGCGGGGTCGCCGGACTCAGTCGGGAACGCCATGAACAGGATGTCGTCGCCGCTGTTGGTCGTGCCGGCTGCGCTGTTGTCAGCGTTGGTCTGCTGGGCGATGTTCCAGCAGAAGGCCATCTGCAGGGTGCCGTTGCGGAAGAGGGTGATCTCCTCGCCGCCGTTGATGGAGGCGTCAAAGTTGATGCCGTCCTGGTTGTACAGGGTCTCGATTGCCTTGACGTTCTCGGCAGAATCAGCGGTGTACTTGGTGTGGGCTGCATCGGTGAAGGTGCCGCCGTACATGTTGTTGATGATGGCGCGGGTGCCCTGGTCGCCGCCCTGGCCGCTGCAGTAGATCGCGCCGACGTCGGTCTTGCCGGAATCGTAGACGGCCTGCACAGCCTTCAGGAAGTTGTCGGTGGTCCAGGTGTGGTTCTCGGCATCGACATACTGCATAGCACCGGCAGCCTCAAACACGGTCTTGTTGATGGCCATGCAGTGCGCGGTCATGCAGAGCGGGAACTCGTAGTAAGCGCCGGAGGAATCCTTGCAGGCGGCCTCAACGCTGGCGCTGATGTCGGCCTTCTGGTCGTCGGTCCACAGGTCGCTCAGATCGGCCATCAGGCCCTTGGCGCCCCAGTTGGCAACCAGACGCTCGGGTCCTTCCATGACGATGTCAGGTGCGCTGCCACCCTCGATAGCGGTGTTGACCTGGTCGTCGCCGTTGGTGTAGTCGAGGTACTCGACGGTGACGTGGATGTCAGGATACTGGGCGTTGAAGTCTGCCAGCAGCGCATCAACGGACTCGGAATCGCCCCACTTGCCGATGGGGTAGGTCCACAGCGTAATGTCAGCTGCCTGACCGGCATCGGCGGTGGACTCCGCGGGAGCGGCCTCGCTGGAGGCGGTAGAGGTGCTCTCAGCAGTTGCGGTAGAGGTCGCTGCGCTGGAAGTGGAGCCGCCGCAGGCGACGAGCATGCTGGCTGCCATGCTGGCGGCCAGGATCGCGGAAACTTGCTTCTTCATAGGTTTTTCTCCTTTTTTGCCTTTCGGCCTTTGTGGGGCAACTTCGTTCTGTGTCCCTCGTGATGTCTCTATTATAGAAAATCTTTTTCATTTTGTCCAGAGGTGAAATAGCCAAGAAAAACTGTCGTTTTTGTACATGCTGCACAAATCCCATCCACATTGTCGCAAAATACATGCGTTTCTATCGGTTTTTCTTGATTTTCATGGGAAAATCGCCTCTTTTTTGATTTATTACAAAATGAAAACAACTTTTACCTTTGAAAATTTTCTATCGCACGCGCGCTTTGGTGCTGCAAAGCAAAAAGGCGCTCACCCGTTACATTTACGGGTAAGCGCCTTTGCTTTGGTAGTAGGATACTCCTTTTGTCAAAAAAATGCAAGATGTCAAAATGAAATATCCTTTTCACGCAATCCGTCTCAATTTTTGCACATTTGCACAAAAACAGGCCGCTTTTTCCGGGAAAAAGCCTCTTGCAAGCGCGGGTATTTCCCTATATAATGGAAGGAGCGAAATAACTTTTCATTTTTAAGAAAGGGAGCCTTTTTTATGAATTATGAAAATATGACCCGCCGCCGGTTGCTCTGCTTCGGTGATTCCAACACCTACGGCTATGACCCTGCCCGCGACGGGCGCTACGGCGATGATGAGCGCTACCCGATGGTGCTGCAGGACCTGCTGGGCGACGGCTGGAGCGTGGTCGAAGAGGGGCTGCCCGGGCGCACCGCCGTGTTTGACGACCCTATTACAGAAGGTATGAACGGGCTGCGGGTCATCACGCCGATCCTGATGAGCCACGCGCCGCTGGACACCGTGACGATCATGCTGGGCACGAACGACAGCAAGGAGCGGTTCGGCTGCAATTCCCATCTGATCTCTCAGGGCATCGTGCGGCTCGTCAAAAAGGCCCTGCACACCGAATGCTGGCGCGACAACGCCAGGCCGGATGTGCTCGTCATCGTGCCGCCGTCCATCACGCCGGAGTACGACCACCTGATTTTTAAAGATGCCATGGGCACCGGCTGCCATGAACGCTGCGCCGGCATTGCCGCCCAGCTGGAGCCGATGCTGAAGGACATCGCCAATGTACGGTTCCTGGACGCCAACACACTGCCCGGCGCGGGCTGCTCGCCCCTTGACGGCATGCACATGACCGTCCAGTCCCACAAAGTCCTGGCCAAAGCCTTGCAGAAGGAGCTGACCGGGGATACACTATAAGTAATAGCAGCGGCCAGCCTCCTTGCCTCCCTCTGCGAGGGAGGTGGCCCCGCAGGGCCGGAGGGAGAGAACCTTGCGGTTATCTGGAGTCTTTCAGGCAATGGCACAGTTCTCTCCCCCACCGCCTGCGGGCGGAGCCCCCTCGCAGAGGGGGCCAAGTTCCGCAACACACCACAGCAGAAAGGACCCTCCATCATGGCAGAGCAAAGTTTTTGGGATATGCTGCGCACCAAGCGCGACAGCCTGACGAAATCCGGCATCATCGTTGCGGATTACCTTATGCAGCACGCAGAGGACGCACAATACCTGTCGATCTCATCGCTGGCAAAAGCCTGCGGTGTGGCAGAAGCTACGATTTTCCGTTTCTGCCGCGCCCTGGGCTTTGACGGCTATAACGAGATGAAGATCGCGCTGGCAAAGGCCACAGCCACGGCGATGCCGGTCTCGCTCAAGCTGGAGCCGGGCGTCGACACCCAGACGCTCTGCACCCACGCCTACAACACCGCCATCGAGGCACTGAACGGCACCCGCAGCGCACTGGACCCCGAGTCGGTGGACCGCGCGGCCACGCTTTTGCAGCGGGCACGGCAGGTGTTCTTTTTCGGGCAGGGCGGCAGCTATATACTGGCCTGCGACATCTGGGCACGGTTCTCGATGCTCTCCACCAAGTTCCGCACGGCAGGCGACAGCCACATGCAGGCCATCGCCGCCAGCCTGATGGGCCCCGAGGACGTCGTGGTCTTTGTCTCCTACTCCGGCGCAACGCGGGATATGATGGACTCGCTGCATCTGGCCAGGGAGAACGGTGCCAAGGTCATCCTGCTCACCCACTACAGCGACGCCCCCGGCGCAGCACTGGCCGATGTCGTGCTTCTGTGCGGTGCCAAAGAAAGCCCGCTCGACTCCGGCAGCATGCCGGTCAAGCTGGCCGTCCTCTTTGTGGCGAACGTCCTCGTCCTGCGCTACACGCTGGACAATCAGGAGCTTGCCAACCTCTCCCTCTCCCGCACAAGCCGCGCGCTGGGGAGTAAGCTGCTGTAATATAAGCACAAAGCAGCCCGTGAGCGCTGTCGCTCACGGGCTGCTTTTTATTGCTGCACCTGTAATGTCCGATGCAGCAGCATTTTTAAATTCTCCGGCAGGCCGCTCTGTATCCCGCACTCCGCGGTAAAGCACAGCCCGATCAGACCGCCGACAACGGCGGAAAAGATCGCGGTGCAGCAGTATTCCAGACTTACCGCGGGGTCGATCTCCCCCGCAGCCTGCAGGCGTACGAGCAGCGTGCGCATGATGTCCCGCAGCTCGTCCGCACAGGCGGGCACGGACTCGCACTTTCCCGGCGTGTCCAGCGCCTGGGCAATCATCTTATAATCGCCCATCCGGTTGGCGGCAATGTCCTGCAAATAGGCTACCGCCCGCTCCTCCAGCCCGGCCAGCGTGCAGCAGTCGGCAAACAGGACGCGGATGCGTTCGTTTTCCCGGGCAAAGCAGTATTCTGCCAGGCCCTGCAGGATCTCCTCCTTTGATGAAAAATAGCCGTACACCGTACCTTTTCCAACACCTGCCGTGTCGGCCAGCTGCTGGATAGTCATAGCGGCGGGGCTGACGCCCCGGGCGATCAGCTGCAGGGCAGCCTCGTAGACGGCAGCCTTGCGGGCTGCATGGTTATCCATTGTCATGGTCGGCCTCCTTTTTCTCCCCGTCGTTTTCCTCCGGCGCACGGGCCGCGCGGCTCAGATCCGGGCGGCGTGGCGCGGATGCAGCCTCGGCGGCGCGGCGGGCGGCGAACTCTGCCGCAAACTCGGCCGCATCGTCGGGCAGGTCGTCCAGACCGTCATCACCGACGTCAATATTGACCGGCGGCCTGCGGTAGAACAGGTCATACAGCACAGGCACGACGAACAGCGTCATCAGCGTGGCGTAGCTCAGACCGCCGATGATGACAATGGCCATGCCGGTGCTCATCTCGCTGGCCATGTCGGTGCCGAACAGCATCGTGACCATCGCCAGCACCGTCGTCAGCGTCGTCATCAGGATCGGGCGCATACGGGTGCGGCCCGTCGCCACAAGGGCGTCGGTGCGCTCCAGCCCGCCGATGCGCAGCTGGTTGGCGTAGTCCACAAACACAATGCCGTTGTTGACGACGACGCCCATCAGGACCAGGAAGCCCATCAGCGAGATCAGCGACAGCTGCTCACCGGCAGCCATCAGGCCGAGCATACCGCCGGTGAAGGCCAGCGGGATCGTGAACAGAACAATGAACGGCGACAGCAGGCTCTGGAACTGCGCCACCATGACAAAATAGACAAAAGCCAACGCCAGTGCAAGCATTTTTGCCATCTGGCTCAGCATCTCGGTGACCTGGGTCGTCTCACCGGCCAGCTCGGCGGTCACGCCGTCGGGCAGGTCCAGTGCGGCCATCTGCGGCTCCAGCTCGCGGGAGAGCAGCGTCGTGTTGTAGCCGTCGACAGTCTCACTCGTCACGGCCAGCTTGCGGGAGCCGTTCTCGCGGGCAATCGTCGTATAGCCCGCCGTCGTGGTGCGGGTCGCGAACTCACCGAGGGTGTGCGTCTCCTTTACGCTGCTGCCGTTCTCGTCGGTGGTCGTCGTCTCGAACTCCATATTGAAAATATCGTCCAGCGTCGGCGTGTCGGTCTTATCGACGATGACGACGCTGTAGCTGTCGCCGCCCGCCTTCAGCGTCGTGGCGGTGGTGTCCGTCGTCAGCTTGGCGGCGATCTGCTGGTAGACCTGCGCGACGGTCAGACCCATCCGCATAGCCTTGTCCTTGTCAATCGTGATGTTGATCTCGGCGTCGCCGGCGTCCTGGCCGTCGGTGACGTTTTGGATACCGTCGATGCCCTCCATCAGCGCCATGACCTGCTTGCCTGCGGCGGCCAGGTCATTGAGTTCGCTGCCGTAGAGGTCCACCTCGATGCCGGAGCCGGACAGCGCACTCATGTCCATCATGCCATTGGAGTTCACTTCAATTTCGCAGTTTAGATCTGCTGTTTTGCCGTAGATCTCCTGCTCCACGACCTTGGCCTTGGGTGCCTTGTCGCCCAGCAGGACGTAATAGGTAAACGTGGTGTTGTCGGTGGCGGCATTACCGCCGGCCATGGCGACCATATTGTCGGAACCGCCCGACATCGCGCCGACGGTATCGACGCCGTCCACGCTCATGACCGCGTCCATGACGCTGTCCGCCGTGGCGAAGGCGTCCTCCTTAGCCGTATCGTCAGGCACATTGACCGTGATGGTCAGCTGGTTGCTGCTCATGTCGGGGATCATGACGATGCCCATGGTAGCGACGCGCCAGACCGACACCCCCAGCAGCGCAATGGCCAGCGTCAGCGGCACAGCCTTGCGGCGCAGGCAGAAGCGCAGCAGCTTTTCATAGCCGTTCAGCACCTTGTCGAACAGCGGGTGCTTGATGTCCTTCTGCTTTTTCAGCACGGTGGAGCCCGCGCAGGGCACAACGGTCAGCGCCACAACAAGGGACGCCAGCAGACTGAAGGTGATGGTCCAGGCCATGTCGCTGAGAAGCTCGCGCACCATGCCGGTGGTGAACACCAGCGGCAGAAAAACGCAGATCGTCGTCAGGGTGGAGGATATGATGGACCCGGCCACCTGACGCGCGCCCTGCACCGACGCGCGGGCGGCGGGCACGCCGCGGCCCCGCAGACGGTAGATGTTTTCAATGACGACAACCGAGTTGTCGACCAGCATGCCGACGCCCAGCGCCAGGCCGGACAGCGACAGGATATTGAAGGTAATGCCGGTGAAATACATCAGCACAATGGCAAACAGCACGCTCAACGGCATACTGATGGCCACGACGATGGTCGGGCGCAGGTCCTTCAAAAACAGCGCCAGTACGATGATGGCCAGCGCTGCGCCCTCGATCAGGTTGGACAGCACGCTGTTGACGATGAGCTTGATATAGTCGCCCTGGTCCATGATGGGCGTCAGGTGCAGGCCCTCGTTTTCGGCCATCATCGTTTCCATCGCCGCGCTGCTGGCGTTGGAGACCGTCGAGGTGGACGACGTCGAGCTCTTGTACAGCGACAGCAGCACGGCGCGGTTCTTGTCCACCTTGGCGTAGGCGTCGTCGGCATTGTCGGTCATTTCGACCTCGGCCACATCGGACAGGCGCACGTCGCCGATGCCGTCGATATTGCAGAGCACCATGCTTTTCAGCTCGTCCGCGTCGGCAAAGGCATCACCGACCTTGACGATGTAGCGGTTGTCGTCGCCGTCGCCGCCCTCGATATAGCCCGCGGGCATCGAGAAGTTCTGCGCATAAATGAGCTGCTGCAGCGTCGTCATGTTCAGCAGCTGGTCCAGATTCGCGCTTTTCAGCGCCTCCTCGCGGGCGGACTCGTATTCCTCCTGCGCGGCCTCGAGCTGGGTCTTGCCGGCCTCGAGCTGGGTCTTACCGCTGGAGACCTGGAACTCGCCCAGCTGCAGCTGGGCCTCGGTGCCGCTCAGCAGCAGCTGGACGGCCATATCGGCCATGGCGGGGTCTACCGCCTCGTCGCCAAGGCTTGCCAGCATTTTTTGCAGCTTGTCGCGCTGTTCGTTCAGCTGGGTCAGCATTTCCTGCGCTTTGGTCAGCTGGTCGCGCAGGGCGGCGGCGGTGTCGTTCAGCGTCTGCTGCAGCGGCTGCATACCGTCGTTCAGCGCAGTCTCGGCCTCCTGCCGCGCAGTCAGCAGCGTCGTGGCGTTCTGCAGGGCGACCTTCGTCGTGGAAAGCGTTGACAGATTGCCGCTCAGCTCGCTGACGCGGGCGCGGCGGGCGGCGTTGCCGTCGATGACGGCCTGGTCCTGCGCCTGCTCGGCGCGCTTGGCGTCGATCTGCGCCTGTAAATCGGCCCGTTCGGTCTCGTCCTCGGTGTTGTTGAGGAAGTCCTGCAGCGACGCGATCTCCGCCTCCAGCGCCTGAATGCGGGCGCTCATGGCCGCATACTGGGCATCTAAGTAGGCTGCCGTCTGCTCCACCGTCATATTCTGCTCCAGCAGCCCCTCGTCTGCGGCGCGCTGGCGGATGGCCGCATCCGCGCGGTCGATCGAGTTGATCATCGCGCCCATCTTGTTCAGGTCGCTCTTGGCTTCGGCCAGATTGGCCGGGAGCGCGTCGGCGTTATACTGCGGGTCGTAGGCGGCCAGCACCGTCTTGCAGCTGGCAAACAATGCATCGTCGATGGGCAGCGTGACCTCGGGCAGGGTCGTGCTGGTATTTTTGGCGTCCTCCAGCTTGCGGTTTGCCTCGTCCAGGTCGGTCTGCAGGCTGGCGATCTTCTTTTCCAGCTCGGGGATCTGCTTGTCCAGCTCGGTGATGGCGTCCCGCAGCTGGGTCGTCACGTCGGCCTTCTGGCTGTTCAGCTGGGCCTTGCCTGCGTCCAGCTGGGCCTGGGCGGCGTCCAGTTCCTTCATGCCATCGTTGATTTTTTTCTTGTTGGCATCCAGCTCTTTTTTGGCATCGGCCAGGCGGTCACTGACCTTGACCAGCAGCTTGTCGTTGACAGCGTCGATCTTTTCCTGGTCGAGCGTGATCTGCACCGACTTTTCCACCAGGCCCGTCGTGGACACGCTGGCCACGCCGTCCACGCGCTCGAGCTGGGGCAGCACGTTTTCGCTGATATAGTCGGACAGCTCGTAAATATCCATGCCGTCGTAGTCCACGGCAATGTACTGCGTCGCCATCATGTCCGGGCTGATCTCCATCAGCGTCGGCGTGGACGCCATGTCGGGCAGCGCGTCGCCGAGCTGGTTCACGGCGGTGCTGGCCTTGACCATGGCGCTGTCCATGTCGGTGTCGTCCTGGTATTCCAGAAAGAGCAGGCTGTAGTTCTCATTGCTCTGGCTCGTCACGTTCTTGACGCCGTTCAGCGTCGAAAGTGCATTTTCCAGCGGCTTGGTCACGTCGGCCTCGACCTGCTCGGGGCTGGCACCGGGGTAGGTCGTGATGACCATCAGGTAGGGCAGGTTCATGGCGGGCAGCAGGTCCGTCTGGATGCCGGTCAGGCTGACAAAGCCCAGCACCAGCACCAGAATGACCGCCACCAGAATGGTAAATGGCTTTTTAACGCTGTATTTCGGCATGGAAGTGCTCCCTTTCTTTTCCGACCGACCGGTCGGTCGGATTTATTATAGCACCCTGACCGCCGGTTGTAAAGGGCTGCGCGTCCAGCGCGCCATGGAGCTGCCAAGGGCATCGGTATCCGCCCGATGGCCTACAGCCAGGCGCTGACCCTGATTGCCCTGTGCGAGACCATGCACTGAAATTTGCATCCTAAAAAAAGCCGACAAAAGCTCGTTGAAACGATAAGCTTCAACGAGCTTTTGTCGGTTTTGTGGTGTTGTGTGACAAGGCTCAGAACGGATTTTGTCCCATGCGTACAAAGGAATGCTGCATGGTACCGACCTGTTCCAAACCCTTTTGGGGGCGGTTTAGTTTTTAATCTGCTCCCCTTCCGGGAAGATGATTTTATAAATCGGGAAGTAAATCACCATCTGCACGCCGCCGTTGATAACGGTGATGGGCACGAGCGCCGCCAGAAACAGCGTGATGGCAAGCGCCGCAAAATAGCCCATACCTCCCATAGCTCACCTCATGCTTGCGCAGGCACAGTCAGCTCCGCGCTGTATTCGCCGTCGGAAGCAGCAATCGTCATGGCGTCACCGTCCCCCATGCGGACAATGGCAAGCGCCTCGCCGTAGTAGGTATCGGTTTCGCTGTCCAGATAGCTGTGCTTGTTGAAGGGGCAGGCACTGCCCAGCCCCACCAACGTGCCGCCGCGCACCTGTACCTGAATACTGCCGCGCGCCAGCGGCTTGGTGATGCCGTTTTCATCGGTGTAGCGCAGACGGATGTAGCACAGATGCCCCGGTTTTACAGTAGGTTCTTCGGCGTCCAGCGTCAGGCGGGTCGTGCCGCCGGCACTTTGCAGCTTGCAGCGACCAATTTCGTGATCGGCAGCGTCATAGCTGACGGCTTCCAGCGTGCCGCTCTCGTAGGGAATGCTGAACCTCGCCAAGCAATCATTTTTCAGCGTTTTACTGCCCACCGTGTGACCATTCAGCACCAGCTCCACGCGGGCGGCGCGGGCGTAGACCTCCACGTTGGCCTTGCGCTCCTCGCAGCCGGTCCAGCTCCAGCTGGGCATGGCATTCGTCATCTTCCACGCACTGGGGCTGTGGCGGTCTCCGGTATGGTTGACCGGGCAGACGGCGATATAGGGGCCGTTGTCGGCTTCCAGCGCCACGCGGGTATAGAGGGCTTCGCCCAGCGGCTTGCCGGTCAGGTCGATGCGCCCCGAACCCGCCGACACCCAGCCCGGACCGCCGTCGAAGGTTTCGGCGTAGTCGGCGTACTCCCACGAGCCGACCATGACTTCGCCAAGGTAGTCCATGCCCGCCCAGACAAAGTCGCCCACCAAGCGGGGTTCCTGTTTGGCCAGCTCGCGGAATTTATAAGCATCGTTGCAGAAGGTCTCGCTGCCCAAAATCAACCGCTGCGGGTACTTTTTCAGGTCGTGCTTATAGCGGTAGATGCCGTAGTTGTAGCCCGCAATGTCCATGTTGGCAAAGGCGTCACGGGTCTTGACGTCGCAGCCGTGCAGGGTCGCGCCGCGCTTCATGAACTCATCGCCCAGCAGCCCCGCCAGATTGTTGAAGAACTGACTGCCGACCGCCTTTTTCTTGGCGGCCTTCTCGCCGCGCTGTTTGGCTTTTTCGGCACGCTCGGCTTCTTTTTTTGCCTTTTCGTCGCTGTACACGCCGAAGCCGATGAAGCTTAAAAAGTTGAAGAAGATGTTCACGCCGCAGGTCACCGGGCGGGAATCGTCCAGCCCGTGCAGGAAGTCGGTCATCTCTTTGGTCAGGGCGATGCCGCGCTTTTGGGCAGTCTCGCTGACCTCGTTGCCGGTGGAGTAGAGCACCACGCAGGGGTGGTTGTAGTCTTTTTCCACCATGTCGGTCAGATCCTGATGCCACCAGTCGTCGAAATAATCCACGTAGTCATGCTCTGTTTTGTGGATGTACCAATGGTCGATGTACTCGTCCATGACAAGCATGCCCTGCCGGTCACACTCGGTCAGCAGCGCCTTGGAGCAGGGGTTGTGCGCTGAGCGAATGGCGTTGTAGCCGTTCTCTTTCAGCAGGCGTACCTTGCGCGCTACGGCGTCGGGGTCACAAACTGCGCCCAACAAACCATTATCGTGGTGGATGCACGCGCCCTGGATGATGTACCGCTTGCCGTTGAGCAGGAAACCGTCCGTACCCCACTCGACCTTGCGAACACCGAACGTCTCGGTCACCTCATCATCGGCAAAGTTGACGCGGCAGGTGTACAGGTTGGGCGTTTCAGGCGTCCAGAGGCGGGCGTTATCAAGGGTCAGGGTAAATACGGCCTCGCCGTCGCTCTCCTGCTGCATGGCAGGCAGGTCGTCCATCATCATGCGCACCGTGCCGGGGGCGGTGGTCTTTACGCGCACCTCCACGACGGCGGGGTCAAGCGACAGGGTGCGGATTTTAACGCCGTTCAGCGCGATATGCGCGCCCCTTGCCGTCCAAAGCTGCACCGGGCGGTAGATGCCCGCGCCGGAATACCACCGGCTGTTGGGCTGGTCGGCGTTGCGGGCAATGACACGCAGCTCGTTCTCCCCCGAATGCAGGTAGGGGGCGCAGTCCACGTAGAAATTGGTGTAGCCGTAGGGGCGGAACGCTGCCTTTTGACCGTTGAGCCAGACCTCGGCATTATGGTAGACGCCCTCAAACTCCAGAATGTGGGTGTCCGCCAGCTCGTTTTCCGGCACGGTCAGAGCGCGCTGATACTCGTAGTCATATCCCTCGTACCAGCCGGTGTTGGTGCCGCCCGCGCTCAGGGCGGTGCGGGGTTCAGCCAGCATGGCATCATGGGGCAGGGTCACCGTTTTGCCGGGTGCGGTATCGCCCAGATGGCGGCACGTCCAGCCGGTGAGAAGGGATATTGCTTTCATACAAGATCCTCGCTTTCAAGGTTATCCATAGCAAAAAACGCAGGAGACTTTCCTTTTCTGTTGTCTGCACTATATCACAATGTACAGCAAAAAGGGGATTCACTACGTGAACGGTCGTTTTTCCCGCGCAAGCCGCCTGCGGCATTGGCGAAATAGACAATCGTATCATGCGCTTTATGTGCAGGTTGCTTAAAGCAAAAAACAGCCCACCAAAATGGGCTGTCCGGGTTATTTCTGCTTGATGGGAAACAGCACCTTTAATGTGAACTGGTTCTCCTGGGTGGTGATCTCGGCGGTGCCGCCGTATTTTTCGGCGGTATCGTAGATGCTCTTTAGACCGTAGCCGTGGTAGCGGGCGTCGGTCTTAGTGGTCTTGGGCAGCGTGCCGTCCGCTTGGAAGGTACCATCGTAGGTGTTTTCGACCCGGATCCACACAAAGCTCTTTTTCCGTGCCACCACCAGATGGATCAGTCGCTGCTCGCTGTCGGGCAGCTTTTCTACACTCTCGATGGCGTTGTCCAGCGCATTGCCGAACAGCGAACACAGGTCCATCGTATCCATAAAATCCAGCGCCGCACCGTCTGCCACGCAGGTCAGCGTGATGCCGTGCTGCTGGCAGTACAGGCTTTTGCTGGTCAGGATCGTGTCCAGCACCTCGTTGCCGGTCTTGTTCTGCGCCTCATAGCTGCGGATCTCCTGCTCCATCGCGTCGAGGTAGTGGGCCTTTTCCTCTGAGGTCTCGCTGCGCAGCACGGCGATCTGGTGCTTGAGGTCGTGATATTTTTTATTGATAAGGTCAATGCTGTCCTGCGCCGAGCGGTACTGTGCGTACTGCGCCTGCAAAACGTTCTGCAAAGCGTCGCGCTCCTTTTTGCGGCGGTACTCCACCAGCTGCATGTGGTGCGCAAACAGAATGGCCATGCCGCCCAGGTCTACCAGCGTGCGGATGTTGTAAATTTCCGCCGTCATTTTGCCGGAAAACGGCGTGTCCGGGCTGACATAGCTTAGGTTGCTGGCAGCATAGACCGCCACACCGATGAACAGCGTGCTGAGAAATTCCTTTTTGTGGACGTGCAGAGGCGAGGCAATATCGTTATAATTGCGTTCCAGCGCGAACACCACGCCATACACTGCGGCATAGACGACTGCCAAAATGCCCACGCGCACACCCGCGCCCGGCGTGCCCTGCTGCCCGGCCATATAGTAGTAGAGCTGCCATTCCAGCGAGGCGGCCAGTTCCCCCAAAATAAACGCGCGGACGCAGTAATACCCCGCGCACTGGGCGGGCACGTCGGCCTGCATTCGGATGTACAGATACATGATCAAGATGGATACCGCAATGCAGGGCAGAAACCAGAATTGCGGCACCTGCCCCGTTGCCTGCATAAAGACGCCGAGCAGCAGCAAAAACACCGCGTGGATCGTATACCGCCGCCAGCCTGCTGTACGCTTGGGCAGGAAGAACAAATATAAAAGGCAGGCCAGCCAGTCCGCCAGCGCGGTATACAGGCGGGGAATGTTGCCCAGAACTTCCGTTTCCATCAGATGGTTTCCCCCATGTAGTGGTTGAGCGCCGCCAAAAATGCCTTGCGCTTGGCGCGGCTGATCTGCACCCGCTCACCGTTGACGATGGCGTCCTCGTCCTGGATGCCGTCCACGTGCTCCAGATTGACAAGGTACGCCTTGCTGCTGCGGAAGAAATTCTCCGGCGGCAGCTTCTGCTCCACATCGCGCATGGAGCCGGTGGAATGAACCTCGCCCTGCTTGGTGTGGAACAGCAGGTCGTGGTCGCAAATTTCTACATAATAAATGTCGGAGGCGTCGAGCTTCTGCACACCGCCCGCGCAGGGTACCGTGAGGAAATGCTTCTGGCGGCGCCCCAGCAGCTCCCGCACATGGTTCATCCGCTGGCAGAAAGCGTAATAACTCAGCGGCTTTAAGATATAGTCCAGCGCCTGCACCGCGTACCCCTTGATGGCATACTGCGGCGAGTTGGTGATGAAGATGATAAGCACCTCCGGGTCGGCGCGGCGGATCTCCTCGGCTGCTGACATACCATCCATGAAGGTCATCTCGATGTCCATCAAAATCAGGTCATAGCCGCCCTTATAGCCCAGCGCGATCTCGTCGCCATCCGAAAAATGCGTGATTTGAAAATGGCAGTTTTTCTCCTGCTGGTATTTTTCCAGATACGAGTCCAGCACTGCCCGATCCTGCGCGCTGTCCTCGACTACTGCGATGTAGTTCACGAAAATTCTCCTTTTGAGAGCAAATGAATGCGTTTATGTGCCGACTGCTATGCCGCTTGCCTTTCATGGCTATAGGTTCTATCTGATAAGTATTATACAGATTCTTTTCCGGATTTTCAATAAATCATGGTTCTGCTTATCCGCCTTGGTTGCCCACGCTTTGGGCGGGAAGATGTTTTACATAGCATGGCGTTTGATTACCCACAAACGCATTTCCGGGGTGTCTCATCGAGGAATGCGGACACCCGTCTCACAGGGTTTTCACGCAGGGAAAGCCCGCACAAATAACTAAGCCAACACACCGCACAATTCCCGCCTTACGGCTCAAGCACCGCTCCGGCGGCTGCGGCACTTAGAATTATGCGGTATTGCCCCAGAACAAGAAAAGCCCCGGCCTTTTCTGGCCGAGGCTTGATGGTTGCGGAGCAGAATGTGATCTGTTCGCTTCCGCTGACAGGGAGGGCAATCCGCTTAGGGTTCCACCCGCACCGTCAGGCGGGAGGCGTGCAGCCCACCGTGGTATACCCGGTTATGGGCCACCACGGTCCGGGCGGAAGCAAAACCTTCCCGGGTGTTGCTGTTGGGGAAGATGAAATTCTTGGCGCTGGAGGTGACCGTCACCCGGATGCGGTGGCCTTTCCGGAAGCAATTGGACAACTTGGTGGTGCGGATCTTCAGGCAGACGATCTCGCCTTCCTGCAAAAACTCCGACTGAGCAAAGCCATTACGGTATCGGGCGCTGAGCAGGCCATCCGCCAGCTTGATGGACCGGCCGTTCTCATCCACGTCGGTAACACGCACCACAAAGTCGGTATCCGGCGCGTCAGAAGAAATATACAACTCCGCCGTCATATCACCGGTCAGAACCAGGTCTTCCTTCAGCACAGGGGAGGTGTAGCACAGCAGGTCCTGGCGCAGTTCCTCCCGGGTGTAGTCCTCCGGCACTTCGATCTCGTTCTCCGACATATCAATGATGTGTTGGGACGGATTTTCGGGGTCATAGGCGTAACCGTCGCAGTTCTCCCGCTCCGGCTTGGCAAAAGTCAGCAGCCCGTCCCCGGCAGAGGTGTTGGCATGGCCGTCACTATCCAGATACAGGTGGGTGACCCGGGTCTCGGGCACTGGCCAGTTTTCGGCGGTCTTCCATACCTCCTGGCCCAGGGTGTAGTATTCTACCGGGGCAGTCTGGTCGATGCCGTTGTCCACTTCCTTGAGGTGATGCTCAAACCAGCGGAAATACAGCCAGTCCAGATCAAAGCGCAGTGCCTGGCTGCCGAAGGATACCCCGTGCATGTCGTACTTACTGTTGCCGCTGTGCTGCCAGGGTCCCAGAATGACCTTGCGCATGCCCCGCGGGAAGTCATGGACCAGTTCCAGGGCTTCGGTGGTACCCATGCCGTTGTCGTCAAACCAGCCGGACTGGATCAGCGCCGGGATCTGCGCCCTGACGGAGCGTTCCTGCCAGTTGGACATACGCCAGAAATCGTTGTAGTCACTGGGTTCCAGCCACCGTGTGATGAAGGGCACATCGTACCCCAGAGCCTTTTTCGGCAGGTCGGTCAGGGGGCGGATGTTCAGCACTTTCTCCCAGTCATCGCGTTCCATCAGCTCAGGGTGGAAGGTTTTCTGAGACACCGCAAAGGCCCAGGCCAGCATGCCCGAGGTGAAAGACCCACCCCGGCGGGGCAGATCCACAAAGGCGCTGCCCGCGCAGACTACGCTGATCAGAGCTTTCAGGTGGGGGTTGCCGCTGGCAGCGGCTGCCCACTGTACATAACCCAGGTAGGACCCGCCCACCATACCGATGCGTCCGCTGCACCATGGCTGGGCGGCGATCCAGTTCAGAGTATCGTCGCCGTCCTCCACCTCGTGGTAGTTGGGCAGCCATTCGCCTTCACTGGCGTTTCGGCCACGCACATCCTGTACTACCACCGCGTAGCCGCGCTGGACGTAACGGTAGTATATCTCACAGCCGTCCTCTTTGCCGTAGGGGGTGCGTACCAGCACTGCGGGCACCGGGGTGCTGCAGTTTTTAGGCAGGTATACGTTGGTGGAAAGATGTACCCCGTCCCGCATGGGCACCGGGAAGGTCTGCGCATGTTCTACCGGGAACAACTGTTCCTCCGGCCAGGTCGAGCGCCACAGGCGCAGGATGGTCTCCTCTTCGGCACCGGGTTCCACCAGCACCGTGACCATCTCCCGGGCAGGGCAGGTGACGGCGATCAGCCGCCCGTCCTTCATCTGTTTGTTGTTGGGGAATTTTACATCCCGCTGCAGGTAGCTGCAGCCGTCTTCGCTGGTGTAGCGCTCGCCGCACAGGGAAACTTCCCCGGTGCCATGCAGCCCCGTCTCGTAATGGGACAGGTTCTGCCCCAGGGCGGCAAAGTCCATCTTCACAAAGAAACGGTAAAAATCCCGGTCCTGTTCAGTCAGGTCCTGCCAGTCCAGCAGCGCGCCGGTATGCACGTCCAGTTTCCGGATCTGGGTTGTGCCGTCGCCCAGCCGCAGTCTTCCGTACAGGATGCCTGAAACATATAAGTCAAAATTACGCATTTCCGTTTCTCCCGTTTTCCGTTTAGGCGCCGATGAAAGCACGGATGGCATAGGCTACACCGATGCCCACATAGTTGCCCAGGGCACCAGCCAGTACGCCCATGAGCAAGCCGATGTTGATAAGGGTCTTCCACTGGGCGCTGGAGGCGATGAGGGCGGCGGTGGGGCCATCCGAGATACAGCCCACGATGGACAGCAGCACATACTCAAAACGGACTTTCAGCAGCCGGGTGATGAGCAGGTGCAGCAAAATGGAGCAGGCGATGACACAGAAGCAGAACAGGGTGATGTAGAAGGTGGATCCGAAGAACTGCTTCAGGTCCACCGCAAAGCCGATGGTCACCAGGAACAGCACCGCTACGAAAAGGCCCAGGTCAAAATTGCCGCGCAGCTTGCGGACGGCCGGCACCTGTGCCAGGATGATGGAGAAGGTGGTGATGAGCAGGATGCGGCCTGCACTGCGGAACCCTGCTCCGAATACCATCGAGGAAATGCTGGTGGCAGCCCACACGGTGCCAAAGCCGATGGCCAGCAGCCAGGCGATTTCCTGGATGGACCATTCCTTGGAGGCCATCAGTTCCTCGTGGTTGCCATCCCCCAGCAGCTCCGACTCGCTCATATCATAGGGCCACAGCTTTTTCAGCCATTTGGAACTCTTGTACAGGGCGGGGGTGGCAAACATCAGGATCAGCGTGGGGATGCCCACCACATAGTCGGCGGCATTGGCCGAGGCGATGGTGTTCTTGCTGGCATCCAGGCCTACAGCGATGGCGGTCAGGTTGGAACTGCCGCCGGTGTAGGTGCCCACGAACATACCGGCCACCTTCCAGCCCTCGTCGATTTTGTTGGCGAACAGTACGCCGAACACCAAAGCTGCCACGCAGACGCTGAATATGGCCGAGGCCAACGCAATGATCGGTTCCTTGGATAATTTGCGCATCTGTTTCAGGTCCAGGCTCAGCAGGCAGATGGAAACGGACAACGGCACGCAGTAGCTGCTGATGGCATCATAGGTAGGGCTGGAGGTAGGCACGATCCGCAGGTTGGACATCACGATGCCCATGACGATAACCGTCAGGGCCGGGCCCAGCGTTTTGAACACCTTGAACCGCTGCAGCCAGAATCCCAGTGCAACCGTGGCGACCATGATGAACAGGAGCGCGCCTTCGGAGGAAAAAACCGTATTCGCCATAATATACCTCTCTATACCTCTCTGCGGGGTCCCGCTTAAAAATCAATATCGATGCCAAGGCCCGGTTTGTCGGACAGGGTGTAGACGCCGCCATTCACGGCAAAACCGCCGGGCATACCCATCTCGGGGTCCACAGCGTACATAAAGCTGTCGCAGTCCGCCTCGGTGATGTTCTGCTTGGCGGCAACCAGACTAACACCGGCAGCAATGGCCACCTTGGTCTCCAGCATGCAGCCCACCATGCACTGTACATGGTTTGCCTCGGCAATGGCGTTGATCTTTTCCGCCGGGTACAGGCCGCCGCACTTCATCAGTTTGATGTTGATAATGTCTGCAGCATCGATCTTGCAGGCCTTTGCTGCGTCGATGGGGGTGTGGACCGACTCATCCAGCATGACCTGCAAGTCCACCTTGGAACGCACAAAGCGCATACCGTCCAGATCCCAGCTGGGCAGGCACTGTTCCACCGCTTCCACGCCCAACTCTTCAAAGGCTTTCAGGGTGCGCACCGCATCGCTGACCGTGTAACCCTGGTTGGCGTCTACACGCAGGCGGATGTTGGGGCCCACCGCCTGACGGATCAGGGTCAATGCCTGGATATCCTCGGTCGGGTTGATGCCGGCCTTGATTTTCAGAATGGTGAAGCCATCCTTTTCCACCCGTTCCCGGGCTTCGGCGGCCATGGCTTCCGGTGTGTCAATGCCCACCGTCATGTCCGTGACGATCTGGTTCACGCTGCCGCCCAGCACCTTGTACAGAGGCTGACCCATCAGTTTGCCCTTGATATCGTACAGGGCAATATCCACCGCGGCCTTTGCCGAGGTGTTGCCTGACAGCAGGCGGTCCATCATCCTGTGGATGCCCTCAACATCGAGCGGGTCCATGCCGATCAATCCGGTGCGGAACAGTTTCAGCGCTTCCAGAACGGTGGCTGCGCTCTCGCCGGTCACCGGTTCAAAGGGCGCGGCCTCACCGATGCCCCACAGACCTTCGTCGGTGGAGATCTTCACCAGCACGTTCAGCGAGTGATCCTGTACCGCAAAAGCAATACGGAAGGGCTTTTTCATGGGGATACGGATGGTTTCTACCTTTACGTCTGTGATTTTCATAGGGTTCCTCCTGCACAATAATTTTTATAAAATTTACAATTTTTTATAAATTTTACTATTTCTAAAATTTTTGTCAAGAGCTTTTCTGTTTTTTTCACATTTTTCTGAGCACTTTATAGGATAAGCAAGAAATTATCTGATTTTCCTTGTAAAAAATTTTATAAATATCGAATTTTTTCTTGCTTATTTACGTACAGGGCATTTTGTGATATACTGTAAATAAATTTTTTTACGAAAAAGCGGGAGGTCTTATGCTGGGCGAACATGTTCGAAATATCCGGAAAAAGCGGGGAATCACCCTCAAGGAACTGGCCGAAAAGACTGGTTTGTCCATCGGGTATATCTCCCAAATCGAGCGCGATCTCACCGACCCGTCCCTGTCCACCCTGCGCAAACTCAGCGCCGCTCTGGACATCCCCACCTATTTGTTTATGGGAGGTGAGAGCAGCACCGGCCTGACAACCCGTCAGGCGGATATGTTGATCCTCTCCCAGCCCAATTCCAATGTACGGTATCATCTGCTTACGCCCATGCCCAACGGAAATTTTGTACCTCAGTCGTTGGTCATACGCTTTGAGCTGGAACCCCACTGCAAGGACGGCGACCTGCCGGTGATCCATCCCAGTGAGGAAATCCTGCTGCTGGAACAGGGGCAGCTGGATGTACTGGTGGAGTCCAAGACTACCCGCCTGAACGCCGGAGACACCACTGTGGTGCAGTCCAACCTGCCCCACATCGTTTCCAACCCCGGGGATACCACAGCGGTGGGGCTGGCTGTGTTCACCCCTGCCATTTGGTTTCCCAACAACCGGCGCAGTTTTAACCGCGGTGGCGAAACCTGAATCTTCGCACCGGTTTGGCGCAGCAGCGCGTTTTCCGGGAAGGTTTTTCACAGACAAACGGGCACGGACGAGCAATGCTCGCCCCTACAAGAGTTTTTTTGCAGTCTGAAAAAAAATTGCAAGCCGGCGATCTGCCGGCTTGCAATTTTTTGTTGCCCCCAGAGGGGGCCAAGGTCTTTTTCGCCGTTCCCTGCCTTTTACTGCCCGGCCAGCGCGATCTGCTCGCGGGTGATGGGCAGCTCATAGAACCGCTTGTGGGTGGCGTGGTAGATCGCATCGGCCACGGCGGGCAGCGGGGTGTTGATGACCACCTCGCCGATGCTCTTGGCACCGAAGGGGCCGGTGCCCTCGTAGCTGCTCTCAAATACGACATGGATATGCCCGATGTCGTTGCGCGCCGGGATCTTGTACTGCATCAGCGAGTTTTCCTGCGGCATGCCGCGGTCATCGTAGGTGACATTCTCGGTCAGCGCCATACCGATGCCCTGCAGGATGCCGCCCTCGGCCTGCACCCGCGCAAGGTTCGGGTTGACCGGTGTGCCGCAGTCAACGGCCGCCTCATAGCGGATGACCTGCGCCTCGCCGGTTTCCAGATCGACCTCGACCTCGGCCGCGCCCACCATGAACGGCGGGGGCGAGATCTCCGAGCTGTGGGTCACGACTGCCTCCAGCGCCGTATTGCTGCCGCACTGGGAGGCTGCGGCGATCTGCGCCAGCGTGGCGCGCTGCGTGCCGTCCTCGCTTGTCACGGCATCGCCCGCAAAGACGACTGCACGCTCATCAAGGCCCAGCAGCCCCGCGCCGACCTGACAGATCTTCTGCTTGAGCTGCTCGGCGCACTGCTCAACCGCCTTGCCGGTGACATAGGTCGTGCTGGATGCGTAGGAGCCGGAATCGTAGGGCGAGGAATCGGTGTCCGCGCCGAGGACCGTCACATTGTCGAGCGGGCAGTCCAGCACCTCGGCGGCGATCTGCGCCAGAATCGTGTCGCAGCCGGTGCCCATGTCGGCTGCACCGATCGAGAGGGTATAGAACCCGTCATCGTTGATCTTCAGGCTGGCGCTGCCCACATCCACACTCGTAATGCCGGAGCCCTGCATCGCCATGCCCATGCCCACGGCGCGCACCTTGCCGTTACCCATGTCGCGCACGGGGTATTTTTCGTCCCAGCCGATGTTGTCATGCACGGCCTGCAGGCAGCGGTCCAGCGCGCAGCTGGTGTTGACCTGCCCGTAGTAGGCGGGCATCACATCGCCCTCATGGACGATGTTGCGCTGGCGGATCACAAACGGGTCGATGCCCAGCTTGTCGGCCAGCTCATTGACGGCGGACTCCACCGCAAACAGGCCCTGGGTCGCACCGTAGCCGCGGTAAGCGCCCGCGGACATGTGGTTCGTGTAGACGACATCGCTGACAAAGCGGAATGCCTCGGCCTTGCCGTAGAGCGGGATGGATTTGTGGCCGGACAGGCCCACCGTTGTAGGCCCATGCTCGCCGTAAGCACCGGTGTTGGACAGGGTGTAGAGGTCGATGCCCCTGACGATGCCGTCCTTTGTCGCACCAAGGCGGACATGCAGCTCCATCTCATGGCGCGGGGTGGAGGCGATCTGGCTCTCGTACCGGCTGAAGATGATCTTGCTGGGCTTTTTGGTTTTCCATGTCACAAAGGCGGGGTAGACCTCGCAGACCGAGGTCTGCTTGGCGCCGAAGCCGCCGCCGATGCGGGGCTTGGCCACCCGGATCATCGACTTGGGGATGTGCAGCGCATTGGCCAGAATCCGGCGGCAGTGGAAAACGATCTGGGTCGAGCTGAGGACATTCAGCCGCCCGTAGGCATCTATGCTGCAGTAGGTGCGGAAGGTCTCCATCATGGCTTGCTGGCAGGCGCGGGTGTGGTATGTATGGTCGATGACGACATCGCACCCTGCCAGCACCGCCTCAATATCGCCCGCCCCGCTCTCATCGTGGGCGCAGAGGTTGCGCTTGTTGTCGGCCCCGACCGGTGCCAGCGACTCCCAGTTTTCCTCCGGGTGGACAAGGACGGGGTTGTCCAGTGCCGTGTGGTAGTCCAGCACGGCGGGCAGGACCTCATACCTGACCTTGATGAGTTTCATCGCCTTATCGACGCATTTTTCATCCTTGCCGGCCAAAATTGCGACAACATCCCCCGCAAAGCGGACATGGCGGTCGATGACAAGCCTGTCATAGGGGCTCGGCTCGGGGTAGGTCTGGCCCGCCTGGGTGTAGCGGCGGCCCTGCTGGTCCACATCCTTCCATGTGTAGATCGCCTCGATGCCCGGCACCAGCAGGGCGCGGCTCGTGTCGATCTCCTGCACGATAGCGTTGGCATGGGGGGAGCGCAGCAGCTTTACGATCAGGCAGTCCTGCGGGATGACATCATCCATGTAGACGGGCTGGCCGGTCACAAGCTGCATAGCGTCCTTTTTGCGCATGGACTGGTTCACGGTTTTCATTGGGCAGCCTCCTTCCCCTTTTTCCACGCTAAAAAGTTCAAAATGCCCCGCAGCTGGCCCTCATAGCCGGAGCAGCGGCAGAGGTTGCCGGCCAGATACTCCTTGATCTCGTCCTCGCCGGGGTCGGGATTTTCCCGGAAAAGCGCCAGCGCGTTCATAATAAAGCCCGGGTTGCAGAAGCCGCACTGCTCCGCACCCTGATCGGCGATAAAGGCGCCGAACTCGGCAGCCTCCTCCTGCAGCCCCTCCAGCGTGGTGACGCTGCGCCCGTTGACCCGCGCCGCCAGCACCGAGCAGGACAGCACCGGCTTTTCATCGAGAAAGACCGTGCAAAGGCCGCAGTTGGCGGTCTCGCAGCCGCACTTGACGCTCTTGTAGCCGAGGCTGCGCACAAGGTCCAGCAGCACGGTGTCAGCCGCGATTTCGGCGGTGACTTTTTTATGATTTAAGGTAAATGTGATCTGCATGGTATACCTCCGTCAATTTTCCAGCGCGGCCACGGCACGCCGGACCAGCACGCCGGTCAGGTGGGTGCGGTACTCGGCACTGCCGCGCAGGTTGCTGCCGGTCTTGACGGCTGCCTGCACGGCGGCGGGCAGCTGCGCCGGGTCGCAGTCCGGCGTGACAAGCACGGCCTTCATCGGGCGCGCGCCGATGGCAAAGCGGTACTGCCCCTGCGCCGTGCGGGCAGCCGCACAGGTCAGGATCGGGAAATCGGTCTGGGTCGCGCGCACCGACTGGTACTGCACCTTCAGCCCCGGCGTCTTGCGCAGGCAGATGTGGGTCAGAATATCGCGGTCATAGGGCATCGCGGCAAACTGCGCCAGCGGCATCCGGCCCGCCCTGTACAGCTCGACCTCGCAGTCCAGCGCCAAAAACAGCGTCAGCACATCGGAAAAGCCGAACCGGCCATAGATGCTGCCGCCCACCGTGGCGCAGTTGCGGAACTGCACGCCGACAATGTGGCGCACAGCCTCCCGCACAGCCCCCGCGGTGTAGGCGTTCAGGGCGGCGTTCGTTTCCAGATCGCGCAGCGTTGCCATAGCGCCGATGATGATCTCGGTGTCAGTCTCCTCGATCGTATCCAGCCCCAAGGCCGACAGGTCGATGGCCGTGCCGACATTGATCTTTTCCATCTTGAGCCAGAGCATACCGCCCAGCACGCGGTTGGGCTTTTTCTGGTTCAGCTGCCATGCCTCCTCCAGCGTGGCGGGGCGGGCATATTCGCGTATCGTCATCATGGGTCAATCTCCGTTTTTTTCTGTTTTGGGCGAAAAAATCACACTTTTCGTGGATAGGTACTTTTATTCTACCATAAAATCTGGTATAATACCGTTGTTGTTTTAAAAATACAACGATATTTTTTATTGTATGAGGGAAGAAGATCCATGAAAATGACCAAAATGACCGCCCTGCTGCTGGCCGCCGCCATGGCGCTGACCGCCTGCGGCAGCACCGCCGCCGTAAGCAGCGAAGCCGCCGCCTCCGCCACCGCTGCACCCGAGGTCACCGCCAGCCCCGAGGAGGCTGCCGCTGCACCCGCTGCCGCCGAGACCGCCGTCACCTACCCGCTGACCGTCACCGACCAGCTGGGCCGCGAGGTCACCATCGAGACCGAGCCCAAGACGCTGGCCAGCGGCTACTACATCTCCACCAGCCTGCTCATCGCCCTCGGCGTGCAGGACGAGCTGGTCGGCGTCGAGGCCAAGGCCGACAAGCGCACGATCTACAGCCTCTCCGCACCCGAGCTGCAGAGCCTGCCCAGCATCGGCACCGCCAAGGAGTTTGATCTTGAGGGCTGCGCCGCGCTGACCCCCGACCTTGTCATCGTGCCCGCCAAGCTGAAGGATTCCATCCCCCAGATGGAGGAGCTGGGCCTGACCGTGCTGGCCGTCAAGCCGGAGGATCAGGACAAGCTGTACGGCGCCATCGACCTGCTGGCTCAGGCCACCAACACCGTTGCCCGCGGTGAGGAGCTGAAGTCCGCCATCGAGGACAACCTGCTCAGCCTGCACGAGGCCATCGGCGATGCCGAGGCCCCCGCCGTCTACATGGCCGGCAACAGCTCTGTGCTGCAGACCGCCGGCCCCGCCATGTACCAGAACTATATGATCGAGAATGCCGGCGGTCTCAACGCTGCCGCCAGTGTTGAGGACACCTACTGGGCCGAGGTCTCCTATGAGCAGGTGCTGGACTGGGACCCCGACTACATCATTCTGGCGTCCGATGCCGACTATGATGTCGATTCCGTCCTGAACGATGCCGCGCTGGCCGACTGCACCGCCGTCAGGGAGGGCCATGTCTACCAACTGCCCCACGCCATCGAGGCTGTGGACTCCCCCGTGCCCGGCAGCTTCCTGGGCAGCGTCTATCTGGGCAGCGTGCTGCATCCCGAGCAGGTGAGTGAGCAGTTCTACCATGACTGCGCCGATACATTCTACACGACCTACTACGGCTTCACCCCTGCCTCCTATGAATAACCGCAAGCGCACGGCGCTGTGCCTTCTGGGCGCAGCGCTCTGCGTTTTTATGGCCTTTGGTGCGGCCCTTGCGCTGGGCCGCTACCACATAACACCGGCGGCGCTGCTGGCCGGCGATGCCATGGCGGTGCGCACCTTCACCGTGCTGCGGCTGCCCCGCGCCGTTATGGCGCTGATCGGCGGCTTTGGACTGGGGGTGGCCGGCTTTGTCTATCAGACCGTATTCCGCAACCCGCTGGCAAGCCCCGACATCATCGGCGTTTCCTCGGGGGCCAGTGTCGGCGCGGCGTTCGCCATCCTGTTCGTTTCGTCAGGGGCGCTGTCCACCACGGTCAGTGCCTTTGCGGGCGGGCTGGCGGCGGTGTTCCTCTCGCTGGGGCTGGCCGCTGCCGCGCCGGGGCGCAGCAAAATGTCGCTGGTGCTGGCGGGCATCGCCGTCCACGCGCTGGCCCAGACGCTGCTGATGCTGCTCAAGCTGACCGCCGACCCCGAGAAGGAGCTGGCCAGCATCGAGTATTGGATCATGGGCAGTCTGGCCGCCGTGACCCGCAGCCGGGTGTGGTTCCCGGTGCCGGTTGTGCTGGTCTGCTGCGCAGCGATCTTTGCGCTGCACCGGCAGGCGCTGCTGCTCTCGATTGAGGAGGGCGAGGCCCGGCTGCTCGGCGTGCGGGTGGGTGCGATGCGTCTGCTGCTGCTGACGCTTGCCACCATGACGGTTGCCGCCGTTGTCAGCGTGACAGGGCTTATCAGCTTTGTCGGGCTGCTGGCCCCCCACAGCGCCCGGCTGCTGGCGGGGCACAACCGGCGCTCGGCCTGCCTGCTGAGCGGGCTGCTGGGCAGCGCCCTGCTGCTGGCAGCCGACACGCTGGCCAAGACGGCAGCCTCCACCGAGCTGCCGGTCAGCATCTTTACCTCGCTGCTGGGCGTGCCGTTTCTGCTTTATCTGATCCTGCAGCCGGGGAGGAATGCGTCATGATGCCACAAACCACGCCCCCGCCCGTGGGGCTTTGCGTGCAGGACCTCACCGTACGGTACGGCACAGCAGCCGTGCTGCAAGGGGTCAGCTTTTCTGTCCCGGTGTCCGGGCAGCTGATCGGGCTGCTGGGGGTAAACGGCAGCGGCAAGACCACGCTGCTCAAGGCGGCCGCCGGGCTGCTGCCCCACACCGGGCAGTGCCTTCTGGACGGCGTCCCGCTGGAGAGTCTGTCCACCCGCAGGCTTGCGCAGACCGTCAGCTATATCCCGCAGCAGAGCGGCATCTCGGTCTCGCTCTCGGCGCGGGAGGTCGTGCTTATGGGCTTCAACCCGCGGCTGGGGGTCCTGCAAAGCCCCACCGCCGCCATGCGCGCCGCTGCGGACGAGGCCCTGCGCACCGCAGGTCTGGCCAACAAGGCCGGGCAGGACTACCTGACGCTGAGCGGCGGCGAGAAGCAGCTCTGTATTCTGGCGCGCACGATTGCCGAGGATGCGCCGCTGCTTTTGCTGGACGAGCCGGACAGTGCGCTTGACCTTGCGAACCGCAGCCGGATGACCGCGCTGCTGGCGCAGCTGGTCCACACCGGCGGCAAGACCGCGCTGGTCTGCCTGCACGACCCCGCGCTGGCGCTGGACAGCTGTGATATACTGGTGGTATTGCAGGGCGGCGGGGTCGCGGCGGTGCTGCACCCCAGAACCGACCCGCCTGCCGTGCTGCAGGCAGCCCTTGCCGCCGTGTACGGCCCGCTGGAGCTGCTGCCCGTTACCGACTGCCGGGGCCGACGCCGTCTGGCCCTGCTGCCGCTGTGAGGTGATACCATGAAACCTGCTTTGCGCGTGATGCTCTGCGATGACGCAGGCGAGCGCTTTTTTGGCGAGGGGCCCTGCCGCCTGCTCCATCTGATCGAGGAGACCGGCTCGCTGCGCAGCGCAGCGGCGCAGATGGGGCTTTCCTACTCCAAGGCGCTGCGGCTTGTGCAGCACGCCGAAAAAGAACTGGGCTTTGCCCTGACCTGCAAGACCATCGGCGGGCGAGGCGGCGGCGGCAGCACCCTGACCGCCGAGGCCCGCCAATTTTTAGAAAGGTATGAGGCCTACCGTGATGCCTGTGTACAGACCAGCCGCGAGCTCTATTCTGCGTTCTTTCCGGGCCAGCGGTAAGCGCCACTTGCTGCTGACCGGCGGGCGCGGCAGCGGCAAAACAACGCTGCTGCGCGCACTTATGCCATCCCTCTGCCCCGATGCCCCGATGCTTCTCACCGCTGCCGTCCCGGACAGATGGGTCGAGATGCGCGATACAGCCGCCGGGGCAGCGGCGGTCATTGGCCGGTTTGATGCCGCCCTGCCCCCCGGTGAAAACCGGATGCGCCCCGTGCCGGCCGGCTTTGCCGCCGTGGGGCTGCCCGCCCTGCAGCGGATAGCGTCGGCTGGCGGCTGGGCCGTGCTGGACGAGCTTGGCTATCTGGAGAGCGGCTGCGCGGATTTTCAACAAAGCGTGCTGGATATGTTGAAAGTCTGCCGCGTTCTCGCAGTCGTCCGCAAGCAGGACACCCCGTTCCTGCGCGCGCTCTGCGCCGACCCCGACGCCTTTGTGTACGATCTGGACTGCCCTGTGCCGCCGCTGGGCTGCATCGTCATGGCCTCGGGGCTGGGGCGGCGGTTCGGCGGCAACAAGCTGATGGCCGAGCTGAACGGCCGGCCGCTGGCCGTCCATGCGCTGGCGCTGGCCGCCGCGCCGGTGTTTGCCGGGCGCATTGCCGTGACCCGCTCGGCCGAGGTCGAGGCCCTCTGCCGTGCAGGGGGCTTCCCCGTGCTGCGCCATGCTGAGCCACGCCGCAGCGATACGGTGCGCCTTGGCCTGACCGCGCTGCTGGCGCAGCAGCCCGACCTGCAGGGGTGTGTGTTTCTGCCGGGGGACCAGCCCTGCCTGACCCACCAGACGCTGGAGGCGCTGGCGATCGGTGCCGCGCCGGACACGATCCGGCGCCCGGCCGCACCCGACGGCACCCCGGGCAGCCCTGTGCTGTTCGGTAGGGATTATTTTGCTGCCCTCCTTCACCTGCCGGAGGGCAGCGGCGGCAGCGCCGTGCTGCGCGCCCACCCGCAGGCGATCCGCCTGCTGCCCACCCCCGCCGCCGAGCTGCGGGACATCGACACCCGCAGCGACCTTGAGGCGCTGCGCGGGGGCAAGGGGTAATGCCGTATTTTTGATTTATGGCTATTGAACACGCTCGCAATGATAAAGGTCTTACAAGAGAGGACCCTGCAGAGCGCATACGAAAAAGCGAACGCTATGTTGTTGCTATCGAACGAGGTGAACGAACCCCCAGCTTAAAAACCTGCTAGATTTATCTGCAAACAGCGCCCGAACAGTTGAAAGTCAAAACCGTTCGGGCGTTAATGCATTGTGCGGGCGCTATCACCACCTGTATGGCACACCGCAGGAACTGCAAGCCGTTCTGGACGAATATATCAATTTCTACAACAGCCAACGCCCGCATAGAAAACTAAACATGAAAACGCCGAACCAATATGAATCGGCGTTCTATTCTGGCTGCTTATAAAAAGAAAAGTTCCCACCTTCAAACCGGAGTTACCGGGTTCAAAAGTGGGAACCTATTCAGAAAACACCAACACCCCCAACGGGCTTTAGCTGCCCGTTGGGGGTGTTTACTCAGGTGGTTTTGGGTGTTGTTTTCAGGCAGAGCACCACTGCCAGCAAGCCGCTTAAAAGGCGGCCTGCCATCATCGGCAGGGCGTGTGCGGGGCTGAATTGCAGGGTAAATGCCAGAAAATCGCCGACGCTGTAAGCAGCTACTACGGCATAGGCCGTGTTCAGTGTGATGCCGCGTTCCTCCAGCGTATCAAGACTCAGCAACGTGGGGATGCAGTTGGCGGAGGTCACGACCAGACCGGTGATGGAGGCGGGCTCCAGCTGCAGCCGTGCGGCCAGCTTGGCCAGCGGTGCGGTCAACAGACGCTGTACAAAGGCGAAAAACGGCAGGATTCCGGCAAGAAACGCGCCGATACTGCATATAACCGGGTAGATTTCCGCCAAGGGGGTCAGCCCCTCCAGCAGCACAATACCGGACGTTTCCTGCAGGACAGAGATGCAAAAGCCGAACAGGGTCAGACCGCGCACGGCCAGAGAGATGCCGTTGAAGATCGGGCCGATTGCGCTGCTGCCGGATTTGAAAAGCAGCAGCAACAGGACCGCTACTGCCAGAACAGGCCAGGTGTTGTGCAGCAGAACCGACAGGGGGATGCCGCACAGCGCCCCGGTGAGCAGGCAGCCCACCGGCAGCACCAGAAAGCCGAGAAACAATCCGCGAACGGCGGCGGCTCGTTTGGAGCCTGTCAGCCGACCCAGCGCCAGTGGGATCGTACCGTTGATCGTGGAACCGAGAAAGGCCGCCACGATCAAACCGTTGTACAGCCCGGCGGACGGTTCCTGTGCGATTTGTGCGGCCAGCACGGCGCCGCCTGCATCGCAGCTCAAAAACAGTGAGGCAAACAGGGAAGGGTCACAGCCCACGGCGGAAAACACCGGCGTGATAACCGGGGCCAGGTGGGTCCCCAGCCACGGTGCCAATGCCATAAAGCCGGTCATGAGCAGCAGCAGATCCACCACGGCGGCGAAGCCCTGCCGGAAGGCACTGCCCAACCCCAGCCGATCACCCAGCAATGTGTCCGCAGCACCCAGACAGAAAAATACAGCAGATATCCACGCCATCGTTCTTACGCGCGGCCCGGCGTGTCTTCACTAAAGGGGCTGTTGACATAGTTGGCGCTCTTGGAGGAAACAAACTTCTCCATCGCGCGCTGCAGCGGATGCTTGTTCCAGCGGTCCAGATCATCCGTCAGGCGGCAGGCCGTCATCTGGAAGAAGGGCAGCCAGCACAGCGGGGTGATTTCCTCCGGCACATCCATAGGCACATACATAACATTGTGCTCGTCTTTGTAATCGGCGCAGCGCGTCAGCAGGAAGGCGTTATCCGTCACGATTTTGGTACCCTCAAAGATGCGGTGGATGCGCTCCGTGCCCTCGCCGCCGTCAATCAGAAATACGCTGTAGCGGGGGGTCATCTGGATGTTGGGGCCGTGGATGTACTCCTCGACCTCATAGGCAGCGGTGGGGATGCTGACGGTCTCGCCGAATTTCAGTGCGCCCTCGCTTGCGGTGCCGAGGTTGGCACCCACGCCGCAGACATAGGCGTTGGTCATGCCGGACAGCTGACGGTAGTGCTCTTTAATAAAGGAAGGGGTCTGTGCCTGTACGGCGGCGTTGATGTCGGCGGCTTTCAGCAGCTGCTGCTTGACAGCCTCGCCCTCGGCAGCGGTCTTGATGCCCAGACGGACAGAAGCCTCCACGGCAAACAGCATAAAGAAAAGTGCCAGCGTGGTGACACCGCGGGTGACATAAGCGACTGTTTCGCGCCCGACACCGTAGTTGGCGACAACATCGCACACCTTGCCCAGATCGCTGTTGACATCGCCAGTCAGGCCGATGCAGCGGCGGCCCTTTGCCTCAATGACCTTGATGGCGTCCAGCGCGTTCAGGCTGTAGCCGCTTTGGCTGACGACAACGACCATATCGGTCTCGCTGAAATCATTCTCGCTGGATACAAAATGAAACGGGGTGACGATCTTGACCTCGCACTTCAGGTGGCGGCGGATAAACTGCCGCGCGCAGAGCGAACCGTTGGAGGAAGAACCGCACGCAACGATCCAGATGTTCTTGTAGCCGCCGCTTACATACTCATCCACAAGGGGCTTTGTCAGCGCGGCGCTGTCGGCGACATTGTTGCGGATAAACTCCGGGCAGTCGGCAATGTAGTCCAGCATAGTCTTTTTGTGTTCCATAAAGCAGTCTCCTTCACATTTTGTCTAATTTTTTAACGTTCACTTTGTGTAAAACGTTAAAATCTTCGGGAAGTCCCCGAACTCTATTGACATTATACCACAACTTTGGTATATTGTCATTACAATAGCACAAAGATTTTAGAAAAAATTTCTAAAAATTAAGAAAAAAATCTAAAAATCTTTGCAGCATCTTACAAGGAGGAAAAACTTATGCCTGACATTTTGATGACAAGAATCGACAATCGCTTAGTGCATGGACAGGTCGGTGTGGCGTGGACCACCGCTTTACAAGGTGTCAACCTTATTGTTGTGGCGGATGATCTGGCCGCTGCCGACCCGCTGCAGCAAAGCTTGATGACTGCCACCGCGAAAAGCTCCGGCTGCGGCATCCGGTTCTTTACGCTGGACAAGACCATTGCAGTCATTCACAAGGCATCCGCCAGCCAGCACATCTTCCTGGTCGTGCGCAACCCGCAGAGCGCCCGCAAGCTGGTGGAGGGCGGCGTACCCATTGATAAACTGTGCATCGGCAATATGCATGTCGGCCCCGGCAAGGAAGTGACCGGCGATGTGCACGTTTATATGGACGAGAAGGATAAGGACAACCTTCGCGCCATCCGTGCCAAGGGTGTGGATGTCTACATCCAGATCGCACCCGGCGACCACAAGCTGGACTTTGAAAAGTAACCCAAGGTTCCGGCTCTGCAGGCGGTCTGCAGAGCAAAAAATATATTTTATAAAGAGGAGAGAAAATCTATGCAAATCACACTCGTGCAAGGTTTGCTGATTGCGCTGCTCGTTTTTATCTGCGCGATTGACAAACACATGGAAACCTTTATGTGGTTCCGCCCGCTGGTCGTAGCGTTTTTCACGGGCATCATCCTCGGTGATGTACGCCTCGGCATGCAGGCAGGTGCCGTTGCGGAGCTTTCCTACCTGGGTCTGCTGACCGTTGGCGGCACCGTGCCGCCGGATCCCCTGTTTGCCGGTCTGATGACCACCGTGCTGGCGTACACCACCGGCTGCGATGTCAACACGGCGCTGGGTCTTGCCGTTCCGTTCGCACTGATCGGTCAGTGGATCAACACCGGCACCAACACCTTCTACGCTGGCTTCCTGCCGAAGGTTGACAAATGCGCTGCCGCCGGTGACGAAAAAGGCATTGCCAAAGTAATGTATACCGGCTGGATCCTGTATGCCGCCATGTTTGCCCTTGCCGCGTTCCTGTCCACCTACGCATTGCAGAGCGGTATTTCCGCTTTTGTGGCAGCCTTCCCGGAATGGCTTGTCCACGGCTTTGAAGTTGCCGGTGGTCTGATGCCGGCTGTCGGTCTTGCCCTGCTGCTGGTCGTTATGCTCAAGAAGGAAAACGCAGCCTATCTGCTTGCCGGTTTTGTCATTATGGTCATTACCAACTGCCAGAACATCCTGCCCATTGCTGTTATTGCGGGCTGCATCGCCTATGTCAATTTCACCCGCGATATGGAGACTGCCAAGCTGACGGCTGCATCCGCTGCAACTGCCGCCCAGGAAGGAGATTTTGAAGATGGCATCTAACAAAATTACCAAAAAAGACCTCAACGAAATGGCCGTCCGTTCTATGGCGGAACAGTGCTGCTTCAGCTTTGAGCGTATGCAGGCCGTAGGCTTCTGCTACGGCATGACCAAGTGCTTCCGCAAGATCCACGGCGACGACAACGAGGAAATGGCCGCCGCGCTGAAAAACAACCTCGACTTCATCAACACCGAGCCGCACATGGCCGCAATCCTGCAGGGTCTGATCGTCTCCATGGAGGAGGCCGGTCAGGATCGCACAATGATCCACAGCCTGAAAACCGGTCTGTTCGGACCTCTGGCAGGTTTGGGCGACGCCATCTGGTGGTACACCGCCATGCCCATCATTGCCTCCATCTGCTGCTCTCTGGCAACGCAGAACAATGTTCTGGGCCCCATCTTCTACATTCTGTTCTGGGCACTGACCGCTATCTTCAGCCGCATCTGGTTCGTGCGTCTGGGCTATAATGCCGGTGTCAACTCCATCAAGTTCATCGGCGATAACGCCGCTTATATCAGCAAGGCTGCCGGTATTCTGGGCGTTATGGTCGTTGGCGGATTGATCCCCAGCTATGTATCCTTTGCTTTCCCCGAAACGCTTGTCATCTCCAGCGTTTCCGTGCAGGGCATCTTTGACTCCATCATGCCCAACATTCTGCCGCTGGGCTTTGTGTTCCTGCTCTACTGGCTGTTCAAGAAGAAAAATGTCAACACCATGAAGCTGATCCTGTTGGTCATTGCTTTGTCGGTTGTACTGTCCTTCCTGGGCATTATGTAAGGTTATCTGCGGCGGCTCGCGCCGGTTCAGCATTCCCCCGCGAGCCGCATTTTTTGCAAGCCATATTGTCATGACAAAATTACAAATGGAGGCTATTGTACCCATGAGCATGGTAAACTTTGACGAAAATCAGATCATTGCCAACGGCGCCAAGATCTACGACCAGCGCGCAAAGATCGAGTCAATCGCGGATTCGATTGTGGATAACGGGTTTGACCTGCTGCTGTTCACCAGCAGCGGCGGTTCTCAGGCGATGCTGGATCCGTTCGCCTTCTATATCCGCCACATGTCCCGCCTGCCGGTCGAAAATGTCCTGTCCGCCAACCTGATGACCGGTGACTGCAACCGCATCACCGATAAGACCGTGGCGTTCCTGACCTCGAAGTCCGGCGATACCGCCGAGACCGTAAAGGCAGCCAACTGGCTGAAAGAGCAGGGCGTGCGCCTGTTTGCCGCCGTCGGCAAGGAAAACTCCACGCTGGAATCCATCTGCGATGACACCATCGTCTACGGCGAGGGCCGCCCGCAGGAGCTGGTGTTCTACCTCCTGATCGGTCGCATCCTGTACCGCAGCGGAAACTTTGATGCCTACCCCCGCTTTGCGGATGAGCTGAAGAACCTTGCCTTTGCGCTGGCACAGGTACGCAAGCAGGCGGATGCCAAGTGCCTGAAATATGCGCAGGATTACTGCAAGGAACCGTATAACATCTGGATCGGCAGCGGCGATCTGTGGCCCACTGCGTACAGTTACAGCATGTGCGTGCTGGAGGAAAGTCAGTGGATCCGCACCAAGAGCGTTTCCAGCCCGGAATTCTTCCACGGCACACTGGAGCTGCTGGAGGACGATGTCTGCACCACGCTGCTGCTGACCGAGGGACCCACCCGTGCACAGGACGAGCGCGTAAAGGCGTTTGCCGCCCGCCATACCAAAAAGCTGACCTGCTTTGACACGAAGGAGTATGCACTGCCCGGCATCAGCGATGAGTTCCGCCCGCTGCTCAGCCCCGTTGTCATGGCGGCTGTTCTGCAGCGCATCAGCAAGAACATTGAGGTCATCACGGATCATTCTCTGGATATCCGCCGCTATTACAGAAAAGAGAGCTATTGAGTATGAAACTGATTGCATTAGGGGATAACGTAATAGACTATTACCACAATACACAGGAGTGCTTCCCCGGCGGCAATGCGGTAAACGTTGCAGTTCATGCTGCGCGGCTGGGGGCACAGGCCGAGTATCTCGGCTCCCTCGGTGATGACAAGATGGCACATATTGTGGAGAAAGCACTCCGGGAAAACGGCGTGGACATCAGCCATTGCCCCGTTTTGCAAGGGCGTACCACCAAGGTGTGCAGCTATGATGTGGTCAACGGGGAGCGCAGCTTTATCGAGGTCATCACCGGGGAAAGCTGGACCGGCCCGCTGCAGATCGGTGCGCAGGAGCTGGACGAGCTGAAAACCGCCGATCTGATCGTCAGCAGCTGCAACGCCAAAATGCCCGAACAGATGGCGGCTGTGCAGGCGCTGCCCGCTGTGTTTGCCTATGACTTCGGCGAAAAGGAAAAGTACCGTACCGATGCCTACTATGACGAGGTTTGCCACGGCATAGATCTGGCGATGCTTTCCTGCAAGCCGATGGACAAGGCTGCTTTTGCGGAATTGTGCGCGCCGCTGCATCGTCGCGGCGTGGTGCATGTGCTGGCTACAATGGGCGCAGCCGGGCAAATGTTGTCCGTACAAGGGAAAATTGTGGAAAAGACTACCCAAATGGTAGAGGCAAGTGATACAATGGGGGCAGGAGATTCTTTCCTTGCCGCATTCCTCTGCTCGCTGTATACTGCGGGGTGGCAAAAAGCAAAGCCCATGCCGGAGCAGGCGCTTCTGGCAGCACTGGCTGCCGGGCAGCAGGTCTCGGCACGCAACTGTATGGCACAGGGCGGCTTTGGCTGTAAAGCGGAAATCTCCCGGGACAGCATTGAATAACAAAAAGGAGATTTCCTATTATGATCGAACTGAACGGAATACAGCTTGACAAAACCAGCGCAGTCCCTCTGTACGAGCAGCTGCGTAAGGCATTGCTGGAGACTATCACCAGCGGAAAACTGTCGGCAGGAACAAAATTGCCGACGGAGGAGGAGCTGTGCGCCCAGTTCGGCATTTCACGCCCCGTTGCGCGGCAGACTTACAATATGCTGATCGAAGAAGGCTTTGTGGAACGTATGCGGGGCCGCGGTACTTTTGTGCGCAGCCCCGATACCCGTGGCCGCTTCCTGAACAAGCAGCTGAGCTTTGCCGCCGAGATGGGAGTTTTGAACCTGGAACACCGTACCGAGGTGCTGCGTGCAGAGTGGGTAAGCTATACCCCGGAACTGTTTGCACGGCTCAAGCTGGAACGCGGGGACCGCTGCTATCATCTTGTGCGTATGCGCTATGTCAGCGGAAAGCCCTTTGTTCTCGTGGAAAACTATGTGCCGGAATCTGTGTTTCCCGGTATTGATGCCTACAACTTTGCCCAGCGCTCGCTGTACGATGTCTTTGAAACCGTCTACCACGAGAGGATCATCAAATCGCGCCGTGTGCTGATGGCGCAGACCGCCAACATCGAGTTTGCCAACCTGTTCGGCGTACACCGCGGTTCCCCCGTGCTGTATGTCGAAAACGTGGTCATGGACCAAAATGACCGTCCGATCGACCTCAGTAAAGAGTATCTGGACGGCGTTACCCAGAAATTTGAATTTGAAGTTGTCAACCAATAAGCCGGGTCTGTGCGCCCGGTCTTGCTAAAGGAGTATAGTTTGCTATGGTAGGTGTAGTTGTGACCGGGCATGGCGGCTTTGCCGCCGGTATGGCTGCCAATGTAAAAATGCTGGCAGGCAGTGATGCGGAACTAAAGGCCGTGGATTTTGCCGACGGCATGGATGTGGAAGTGTTTGAAAAGCAGCTGGCAGAGGCAATCGACAGCTATGCAGACTGCGAGGCTGTTCTGGTGCTGGCAGACATTGCCGGCGGTACGCCGTACAACCGCGCAGCGGGGCTTTCGATGACCCGCCCCAAGGTGCGTGTGATCTCCGGGTTGAACAGCAGTATGCTGATGGATCTGTGCATGCGCAACATCACCGGTGACGAATGCCCCGATGTGGATGCACTGGCTGCCGACATTATGCAGACCGGGCACGAAAACATCGGCAAGTTTGTGCTGGAGGTTCCCGCCCAGCCGCAGGAGGACGAGGACGGTATCTGAAGGGAGAAACGCCATGAAGCCGATCAAGGCAGTCATCTTTGATATGGACGGCGTGCTGATCGACAGTGAACCGGTCTACCTGCACCATCAGTATACGCACCTGAAACCGTCCTACCCGTGGATCACCCTGGAAAGCATGTACCCGTTGGTGGGCATTTCCGGGCAGGAATATATGCCCTTTATGGCCAAGCTTTGCCGCCGTACCGACGATGCCGCATTCCGGCAGGAAATGGACGCCATGAACGCCGGCTGCCGGGTGTATTACCCGGACATTCTGCGCAAGGAGGTTCGCCCGCTGCTGCATGAATTAAAGCAGATGGGGCTGCAGGTGGCGCTTGCAAGCAGCAGCAGCCGGGAATGTATTGAGCAGGTCCTGACACAGTGCAAAATCCGGGAGTTGTTTGACTGTATCGTCAGCGGTCACGAATTTACCCACAGCAAACCGGACCCGGAAATTTACCGTTTCACCATGGACAAGCTGGGGCGCAAGCCGGAGGAATGTCTGATCGTGGAGGACTCCACCTACGGTGTGCAGGCAGGTACGGCGGCGGGCGGCGTTGTGGCTGCCCTGCGTGACGAAAGATTCCCGTTTGACCAGCGTGCGGCGCAGCTGCATATCGACAGCCTTGCCGAGCTGCCTGCGCTGGCGGCGTGCGGCGGAAAAAGGATACGCGCAGCCTTCTTTGATGTGGACGGCACCCTGATTACCGTGGGCGGGCATCGGATGCCGCCCAGTGTAGCCCCGGCACTGCAGGCTTTACAGCGCAGCGGTGTGCAGGTGTTTCTGTGTACCGGCCGCCATGCGCTGGAAATCGAGGAAGAAAACATGCTGCCCGGGATCACGGTTGACGGTGCTGTTTATATGAACGGCCAGCTCTGTGAGCTGCAGGGGCAGATCGTGCGGGAAACGCCCATTCCTGCCAGGGATTTGTCGGCATTGAAGCAGTTTTTGCAGAAAAAGAACTGCAGCTGCATCTTTCTTGAAAAAGACAGGATGTACGCCAACTGCGTGGACTCCCGCATGGAGGTCGAGCAGGCCAAAATCGGCACCGCTGTGCCGGCTGTGCGTGACATCTCCGATTTGGAAAACCGCCGCATATATCAGGTCATCCCCTTCGTGAACGAGGAGGAGGAAGAAGAACTGCTGCGGCAGATGCCCCATTGCCGGACAAAGCGCTGGGGGGATGCTGTGGTGGATCTGATGAGCCGAACCGGCGGCAAGGAAAACGGCATCCGTGCCCTGTGTGCGGCAATCGGTATCACCACGGAGGAAACCATTGCCTTTGGAGATGCCGACAACGATCTGGAAATGCTGCAGCTGGCCGGTATCGGTGTGGCTATGGGCAATGCTCTGCCGCAGGTGCGCGCCTGTGCCGATATGGTCACAGACACCGTGGAAAATGATGGCATCGCCCATGCACTCCGAAGATTAAAACTGATTGAGTAACCACACAACGAGGAGCGCTTTCCCGCAAGAGAAGCTCCTCGTTTTCCAAAAAAGGGGCAGTGTTCTATGATGAAAGAAAAAGCGCAGACCCTTGTAACGGATCAGCTGTATAATCTGGTCGCAGGGTTTCTGTATGCCCTGAGCATCTGCTATTTTGCCAAGGGCGCGGACTTTGCACCCGGCGGGCTGTCGGGTCTTGCCTTGCTGGGCAACTATCTGTGGGGGTTCCCCATCGGCATCACAACGCTGGTGCTGAATGTGCCCCTGGTTCTGCTTGGTTTCCGCTTTGTGGGACGCGCCTTTCTGGGGAAAACCGTCATCAGTATGCTGTGGTGTACCTTTTTTCAGGATGTTGTCTTTGCAGACCAGCCCGGCTACGGCGGCGATCCGTTGCTGGCGGCCCTGTTTGCGGGTATCACATGGGGCGGCGCATTGGCGCTTTTGTATATGCGGGGATCGTCCAGCGGCGGCACCGATTTCTTGACGATGTCGATCAAAGTGCTGCGCCCGCATCTGTCGGTCGGTGTTGTGACCGGTGCGATAGACCTTGTGGTCATCCTGTTAGGTTGGCCTGTATTTGGCTCTGTCGATGCCGTTTTGTACGGTCTTGTCACAACGGCGGTTACCTCGCTGGTTATCGACAAAATTATGTACAGCAGCAATGCCGGCAAAATGCTGACGATCATCACTACCAAGGGGCAGGAAATTGCGGACGAAATTTCCCGCCAATGCGAGCGCGGCTCAACGATGGTCAAAGCGGTGGGCACATACACCGGTACGGAACGGCAGATGCTGCTCTGCGTCTGTGCCAGACCGCAGGTGTACCGCATCCGAATGGCTGCCTACCGCATAGACCCCGGCTGCATGGTCATGGTGACGGAAACCGGCGAGGTTTACGGCGAGGGCTTCGTTGACCCCGGTAAAACAGCATCGTTTTTGTAAAGGCTGCTGCCGCACACGAAAAGAAAGGAAAGATTTGTTATGAATCCTATTACACCTGCCGAATTGGCAGCTTATTTTGACCACACCCAGCTGCGCGCCTATGCGCAGCGCAGTGATTTTGAAAAGCTCTGTGCAGAGGCTCGCGAGTACGGCTTTGCCATGGTGGCGATCAACCCGGCTCCCGTTTCCCTGTGCAAGGATCTGCTGGCGGGAACATCGGTCCATGTGGGCGCGGCGGTTGGTTTTCCCCTGGGGCAGAGTACGCCCAAGGTCAAGAAATACGAAACCGTAGATGCGATTGCCAATGGCGCGGATGAGATCGATTATGTTATCAATATTACGCAGCTGAAAGAGAAGAACTACGATTTTATTGAGCATGAGATGGCCGGCATCGTAGAAGAATGTCGCAGTGCAGGGGTGATCTCGAAAGTGATTTTTGAGAACTGCTACCTGACCGAGGAGGAAAAGCGCGCACTGTGTTCCATCGCGCGGGAGGTCCGCCCGGATTTCATAAAGACGTCCACGGGCTTTGGCACCGGCGGCGCAACCTTTGAGGATGTGGCACTGATGAAAAAATGCGTCGGCGACGAGGTAAAGATCAAGGCTGCCGGCGGCATCCGCACTTTGGATACCGCTTTGCGCATGATCGAGCTGGGCGTATCCCGCATCGGCTCCACAGCCAGCGTAAGCATTGTAGAAGAACTGAAACACAGGTTATAAAAGCGCCGGGGATGGCCGGAACGGTCTGAACTGCTGAAAGCCAATAAGCACCGCTAAGTTTAACTTGGTGGTGCTTATTGTTTTATTGACTTCCTTTTTTTGTTTTATAACATTCTGTAATATAATCCAGCAACGCCATATTTTTCAGGCGATAGGTGGCTTCCTCTATAGAGCCTGCAGTATCTTCCAGATACAACCAGCTTTCACCTTCAGGTATAGAACTTTCGTCCATACACGCTGATCCACGTGCTAATGCTCTACGGCATCCGGCGCGGGGAGTGCGCGGGCATCAAGCTGAGTGCCGTAGACCTGAGGGGCAAGACCATCACCATCTGTTCCTGCGTCATGTACGACCCCAAGAACGGTGTGTACGAGAAGCCCTACCTCTAAAAGCGCAAGCCGCGCCAGCTGCCGATTACCCCGCAGATGGACGAAATCCTGCGCCGCTACCTAAAGTGGCGTGGCGAATAGCCGGAATGGTACGGGGATCTCTGGCAGGAAAGCGGCTACCTGTTTACCAATGAGTACGGTGGACCTATGAATCCGGACAACATTACACAGTATCTGAACCGTATGGGGGACAGGCTGCAAAGGGAAAACCCGAATTTTCCCCACTTGAACCCCCACGCCTTCCGCCATGCGGTGGCATCCATCCTTGTGGCGAACGGTACCGACATTGTGACGACAGCTGCCTTTATCGGTGACAAACCCGCCACCGTATCCGAGCGTTACGCCCACATCATCGACTCTGCCAAAATCAGGGCGGGGGACACCCTGAGCAGCGTGATTTTCGGAGATGGTAACAAATGAGTTACCACTTTGTTACCACTTTTCTTTTTTTGCGGCCTGCAAAAGAAAAAGAACGGTAAAACTTGACGTCTTACCGTTCTTTGTTGGTTGCGGAGACAGGACTTGAACCTGCGACCTCCGGGTTATGAGAAATCTAAAAATCGTGCGTTACAGTGATGTTTTGTTGGGTTTGGTGGTATTGCGTACCAAGGCTCAGAACGGATTTTGTCCCATGTGTACAAAAGGGTGCTATACGGTGCTGACCCATTCCAACCCCTTTTGGGGGCAGTTTTGGGGGCAAATCTGCAAGACGAATTCTGACTTGCGCCGCTCAAATAAATGCGCAGCTTTGGTTCCATTGAGAAAAGTGGATACTCATATCACAGGGTTCACGCAAGTGAAAAGCCCAACGAACTGGTGATGAAATTTTACTCTCTAGCAAGAAGTTGTACGCAAGCCAACTCTACACCATCCCTGCACACCGCCCCTGTCACCGCGAGAAACGCCCTTGTTTAGGCGCATTCACACCGCGTCGGAGCGGTGCCCTCCCAGCCAAATAGCGCCCCAAATTCCCCGTTTTCCGGGGATTTTTGTTTTACCACAACGGCATTTACCTAAACTGGATTTCCCTGTACAGGTAAATCCTGCACAAATAAATAAAATACTAATATACTATCGTATCCTATCCGTAAAACTACAAAAAATCGGATTCATCCCGCTATGGTCTTACGGCCATGCGTACAACTTACCACCGGAGAGTACAACTTACGATTGCAAACCGACCCTGCCAAGTTGTATAATTAAAGCACCGATAGTTCGCGCAAAAGCTGGTGCAAGAGCATGAGCGCTTTTGCGAACACACTGGGCGGCGCGCTTATTTTCGGCATGGCGGATGACGGGCAGATCGTTGGGCTGACCGAACCCGACAGCGACGCCGAGAAAATCAGCGAGATCATCAAGACGCGCATGGAGCCTATCCAATAGTACGATATACCGTGAAACTGCGCGCCGTCCGGCGCGTTTTTATGCGCTGCGCGCAGCCAGCGGTGCGGCGCGGTCACTGCGCCCGCAGGCGCGTTTCGGAGCGCAACCGCCGCACAGCGGCGGCTCTTAGCGCGGAGATAGACACGCGCCCTACATTTCTACCCGAAAAAGGGCTTTTTACGGTCTATAAAACTTTTTTAGCCTTTCACACTGCCCAATGCAACGCCCCGCACAATATATTTTGAGAGGAGCAGATAGACGATCATAACGGGCAGAATCGCAATGGTAATCATCATATACACCTTACCCATATCGAACTTCAAAAAGTCCGCGCTGCGCAGCTGTGCAACCAGTATGGGCACCGTTTTCCACTTGGCATCGTTGATGATCAGCGCCGGGATAAAGTAGTTGTTCCACGCGCCCACAAAGCTGAATATTGCCTGCACCGCCATGGCGGGCTTCAGGATAGGCAGAATGACCGTGTTAAAGGTGTGGAACTCCCCCGAGCCGTCAATGCGCGCCGCGTCAATAATGTCGCGCGGCAGGCTCGAATCCATATACTGCTTCATGAAGAAGAACACCGTCGGCGCGGCAATGCTCGGCAAAATCAGCGGCCAGAGGGTATTGGTCAGCTTCATCGAATCCATCAGGTTCAAAAAGCCGAGCGCCGAAACCTGTGTGGGCATCGTCATGATGAGCAGAATGACGGTAAAGGCCAGCTTGCGCAGCTTGAAGTCATACGCATAGATGGCGTAGGCCGTCAGTGCGCTGAAATAGACCGACAGCGCCGCACAGGCAGCCGACACGATCAGGCTGTTGCGCAGACCGGTCAGGATCGGCACATTGGCATCATGGGTGGTGTTGAAGAAGTTAACGCCAAAGCTGCCGCGGGGCAGCGGGTCAAACCCCTGCTGGATGGTAAAGTTGTTGTGCGTGGCGTTGACGATCAGCACATAGAAGAAGAACAGGCAGATAAAGCAGAGGACAAACAGCACGATATAGGCCACTGCACGCTGCAGTGTCAGCATAGGGTCGTGAATTTTGCTTGCCTTTGCGGTAGTGGTGGCTGCAGTTTTGGTTTCGTTCGGCATACTGGTTCACGCTCCTTCCTTAGTGATGCTTAGCGGCCGCTTTGGCTGCCTTGATGCGGGCTTTCTCAGCCTTGCGCTGCTCACGGGTCAGGCCGTCATCCTCCTGCGTGAGGGTAAAGTAGATGATGACGCAAAGCACCGCGCAGAGCAGGAACATCAGCACCGAGATAGCGCCGGCTGTGCCGTAGTTTTTGCTGTACAGATGCTGGTTCAGGTACATGATAATGGTGTTGGTCGAGCCGTTCGGGTCGCCCTTGCCGTTGGTCAAAACCTGCGGCACATCAAACATCTGCAGGCCGCCGATGAGGCTGGTGATCAACGTATAGACAAGCAGCGGGCGGATCAGCGGGATCGTGATGCGCCAGAACATTGTGGTCGAGGATGCACCGTCCAGCTGGGCGGCCTCATACAGGCCGGGGTCCACACCCATGATGGCAGCCATCAGAATGATGGTCGTATTGCCGAACCACATCAGGAAGTTCATCAGCCCAACCAGACCGCGCGCTGTCCAGACATTGGAAAGCCAGCGCACCGGCTCGGCCACGATGCCGAGCTTGAGCAGGATCGAGTTGATCGGCCCTGTTTCCGAGTTTGAAAACAGGGTAAAGAACAGCATGGCGAACGCCGATGCCATGATAAGGTTGGGCATATAAATGACGGTCTTGAAGAAGCCCTGAAACCGCAGCTTCAACCGAAGATCGGTAAACCACGCCGCCAGCACCAACGATACAATAATCTGCGGGATAAAGCCCATCAGCCACATGATCATGGTATTGCTGAAATACTTCGGCACCTCTTTGATCATGGCGGCATAGTTTTTCAGCCCCACAAAGTTGGGGCCGATGATCTTTAAGCCGCTGCGGAAATACTCAAAGAAGGAATAGTAGATGGTCGTTGCCAGCGGCCAAAACTGGAAGATGAAAAAGGTAATAAAGAACGGCGCCAGAAATATATAGCCCCATTTGGCGTAGCTCATGCCCTTGCTTTTTGTTTTCATAGGTCTCGCCCTCCTTAGCTGTGTGGGCATTGCCCTGCTGGGGGCAGAGCCTTTCAAAATCTGATAAAAACAAAACCAGGGGCGGGCGTCTCTCCCCGCCCCTGGCATGGCGTTTGCGGTTCAGTTCGTTTTGTTCAAGGTAATACCGCATAATTCTAAGTGCCGATACGGCGAGCGAGGTGCCGCAGCCGCCGGA
>ERZ1673748.219-NODE-219-length-95829-cov-5.830685_pt1 | contig 95829 bp, 77 predicted proteins | sample MGYA00580196_ERZ1673748 | MGnify/ENA primary metagenome ERZ1673748 (study PRJEB41218, sample SAMN15661796) | gut metagenome | host: Homo sapiens | place: Canada: London | collected 2015-08-20/2019-03-30 | study: EMG produced TPA metagenomics assembly of...
AAGAAATTCAACAAGCCCGCGAGCAATTGAAGGACCAAGTTGCGCATTTAGCAGTTACCGGTGCTTCTCAGATTTTAGGTAAAGAAGTCGATGCTAAGGCTCATCAGCAATTGCTAGACCAACTTAAGGCGAAACTGTAATCATGGCTGAAATCTCAACTATTGCACGTCCCTACGCAGAAGCTCTTAATGCAGCTGTTATGGACAGTAAGGAAGAGGGTCTGGCTGATAAAGTCTTGCTTGCTCTAGAAACTCTCGATCAGATAGTTGTTGATCCAGCATTGCAAGATTTAATCAATGACCCTCAGGTGGGTTCTGAACAAATCTACAGTTTATTGCGCGGCATGCTGCCTAAAGAGATTCCCTCTGAAGCTATCCGGCTTTTGAAACTCTTGATAGAGAATGGCAGACTTGAGGCGTTACCGTCTATTACCGAGCAATTCAAAAACCTTCTTCATCAAGACAGATCTGAAGCAGAAGTATTGATCGAAACTCCTTTCCCATTAAGTCAGGAAGAGGTCGATTCTTTAGTTAAAGCCTTGGGTAACAAGTTCCCTGGTTTGAAATTGCTTCCAAAGATCGAGATTGACAAGTCTCTAATTGGTGGAGTGAAAATCTCTGTCGGAGATAAGGTACTTGACGGAACAGTTAAGGCTCGTCTTGCAGAAATGCATGCAGCCCTCACAAGTTAATAACGGAGTTTTAAGCTATGCAACTCAATCCGAGTGAAATTAGCGAGCTGCTTAAGCAGCGAATCGAAGGGATGGGTCTTAATACCAACCTTCGTACGGAAGGCACAGTAGTTTCTGTGACTGACGGTATTTGCCGTGTTCACGGTCTTTCTGACGTGATGCAGGGCGAAATGCTTGAATTCCCAAATAACACTTACGGTCTTGCTCTTAACTTAGAAAGAGATTCAGTCGGTGCTGTTATTCTGGGTAGCTATGAACATATTTCTGAAGGCGACATCGTTAAGACAACAGGCCGCATTCTTCAGGTTCCAGTCGGCCCGGCTTTGATTGGCCGCGTTGTTAACGCTCTTGGTCAGCCAATCGACGGCAAAGGCCCAATCGTTACCGACGAGTACGACGTTGTTGAAAAAGTTGCTCCTGGCGTTATCGACAGACAGTCCGTTAGCCAGCCGGTTCAGACAGGTTTGAAGTCAGTTGACTCCATGGTTCCAATCGGACGTGGCCAACGTGAATTGATCATTGGCGACCGTCAGACAGGTAAGACAGCCGTTGCTATCGATACCATCATCAACCAGAAGGGTAAAGACCTTATCTGTATTTATGTTGCTATCGGTCAGAAGGCTTCTACTATCGCCAACGTAGTACGTAAATTGGAAGAATACGGCGCAATGGATTACACCATCGTCGTTGCCGCCTCTGCATCCGAATCTGCTGCTATGCAGTACATTGCTCCGTACTCTGGCGCAACAATGGGTGAATACTTCAGAGACCGCGGTCAGGATTCCTTGATTGTTTATGATGACTTGACCAAGCAGGCTTGGGCATATCGTCAAATCTCTCTGCTTTTGCGCAGACCACCAGGACGTGAAGCTTATCCTGGCGACGTTTTCTACTTGCACAGCCGTCTTCTCGAAAGAGCTGCTCGTGTCAATCCGGAATACGTCGAAAGAAAGACTAAGGGTGCAGTAAAAGGCAAGACTGGTTCTATGACAGCTCTTCCGATTATTGAAACCCAGGCCGGTGACGTTACAGCTTTCGTTCCGACCAACGTAATTTCCATTACTGACGGCCAGATCTTCTTGGAAACCGACTTGTTCAACGCAGGTATCCGTCCGGCTATTAACCCTGGTATTTCTGTGTCCCGTGTAGGTGGTGCAGCTCAGACCAAGATTATTAAGAAGCTCGGCGGCGGTGTTCGTTTGGCTTTGGCTCAGTATCGTGAATTGGCAGCTTTCGCACAGTTCGCTTCTGACCTTGACGAAGCAACACGTAAACAGCTCGAACGCGGTAAGGTTGTTACAGAATTGATGAAACAGCCTCAGTACCAGCCTCTCCAAGTTTGGGAAGAAGCTTTGGTTCTTTTCGCGATCAACATGGGTGCTTACGACGATGTTGAAGTTAAGGATGCATTGAAAGTTGAAAAAGCCATGCAGGATTACATGAAAGTAAATCATGCTGATTTGATCGACCGCATCGAAAAAGAAAAGGCTTTGAGCAAAGAAGACGAACAACTTCTCACAGCTGCTGTTAATGAGTTCAAGAAATCCGGAGCTTATTAAGGCGAGATTTACGTTAGAGGAACCTAATGCCTAGCACAAAAGAAATTCGAGCAAAGATCCGATCGGTTCAAAACACCAGAAAGATCACTAAAGCTATGGAAATGGTTGCCGCTTCTAAGATGAAGAAGGCACAGGATCGTATGAGGGCTGCTCGTCCCTACGGCGATACGATCCGCAACATGATTGGTCACTTGGCTGAGGCTTCGACTGAAATTACTCATCCTTTCCTCCGTAAAACGACCAAGATTGACTCCATAGGTCTCATTTGCGTAACTACTGACAAAGGCTTAGCCGGTGCTTTGAACACTAACATTCAAAGATTGCTTGCTCATAGACTTCATGAGTGGGCAACTGAAGGTAAGAAAGTCGAAGCTACTGCAATCGGTAATAAAGGTTTAGGTTTCCTCCAACGAGTTGGCGTGCCGGTTGTTTCGCAAGTAACTCAGTTAGGAGATCGTCCTCACCTTGACCGCCTCTTAGGCGCTATCAAGGTTCAGATTGAAGCTTTCCAGAAAGGCGAAGTGGATGTTGTTTATTTAGCTTACTCTCGCTTCATTAACGCTATGAAGCAAGAACCGGTTATCGAACAACTCCTTCCGCTTCCAAAGAAAGTCATTGAAGCTGATGAAAAAACAGTTTCCTGGGACTACATCTACGAACCGAGTCCAGAGCAAGTATTGAAGGTCTTACTCAAGCGCTACGTAGAAGCATTGATTTACCAGGCAGTAGCTGAAAATATGGCCAGCGAACAAAGCGCCCGTATGGTAGCTATGAAGGCCGCTTCTGATAACGCTAAGAAGCTTATCGATGACCTGCAGCTTGTTTACAACAAGACTCGCCAGGCAGGTATTACCAAAGAGATTACTGAGATCGTCGGCGGTGCTGCCGCTGTGTCTTAATTAAGAAATTCGAACGAGGATTAGTCATGAGTGACGGAAAAATCGTACAGGTTATTGGCGCTGTGGTTGACATCGAATTCCCACGCGACAAGATGCCTAATGTTTACGACGCCCTTGTCCTTGAAAAGGATGAGAAAAATACGCTTGCTGAAGAAGGTTTAACTTTCGAAGTTCAGCAGCAATTAGGCGATGGTTTAGTTAGAACTATTGCTATGGGCTCTTCTGAAGGTCTCCAAAGAGGTATGGCTGTTAAGGCTTTAGGCCATGGAATTGAAGTTCCAGTTGGACCTAAGACTCTTGGCCGTATTATGGACGTTCTGGGTCGCCCAATCGACGAAGCCGGTCCTATTGGCGAAGAAAAGAGAATGCCAATTCACCGTGCTGCTCCTAAATTTGACGAGTTGAGCCCATCTGTTGACCTTTTGGAAACAGGTATTAAGGTTATTGACTTGGTATGCCCGTTCGCTAAAGGCGGTAAGATTGGTCTGTTCGGCGGTGCTGGTGTAGGCAAGACAGTTAACATGATGGAACTCATCAACAACATCGCTAAAGCTTACGGTGGTTATTCCGTATTCGCCGGTGTTGGTGAAAGAACCCGTGAAGGTAATGACTTCTATCACGAAATGGAAGACTCCAAGGTTCTTGATAAAGTTGCCATGGTGTTCGGTCAGATGAACGAACCTCCAGGAAACCGTTTGAGAGTTGCCTTGACAGGTCTGACAATGGCTGAAGCATTCCGTGACGAAGGCCGCGACATTCTTCTGTTCATTGATAACATTTACCGTTACACCCTGGCAGGTACTGAAGTATCCGCTTTGTTAGGCCGTATGCCTTCTGCTGTGGGCTATCAGCCGACACTTGCTGAAGAAATGGGTAAACTCCAGGAACGTATTGCTTCCACTAAGGTTGGTTCTATTACTTCCATTCAGGCCGTTTACGTTCCTGCTGACGACTTGACTGACCCGTCTCCGGCTACAACATTCGGCCACTTGGACGCTACAGTTGTGTTGTCTCGTGATATCGCTGCTTTGGGTATTTATCCGGCTGTTGACCCGCTTGACTCTACATCCCGTCAGATCGACCCGAACATCATTGGTGAAGAACACTACAGCGTTACTCGCCGTGTTCAGGCTACATTGCAGCGCTACAAGGAATTGAGAGACATTATCGCCATTCTTGGTATGGACGAACTTTCTCCGGAAGACAAACTCTCCGTTACAAGAGCTCGTAAGATTCAGCGTTTCTTGTCTCAGCCTTTCCACGTTGCTGAAGTGTTTACCGGTACTCCTGGTAAGTATGTTCCTCTCAAAGAAACTATTCGTGGTTTCAAGATGATTGTTGACGGCGAATGCGATCAACTTCCGGAACAGGCTTTCTACATGGTCGGTACTATTGACGAAGCCTTCGAAAAGGCCAAGACACTTAAGTAATCTTTGGCGGGTAAAACCCGCCAGCACCATGGAGATTTAAATGAGCAAAAAACTTAAAGTCGACGTAGTCAACGCTGAGGAGTCTCTCTTCAGCGGTGAAGCTGAGTTCGTTGCTCTTCCTGGTATCGAAGGTGAGTTAGGCATATTGCCTGGTCATACTCCTCTCATCACATTGATTCGTCCCGGACTCGTCAGAATCCGCAAAGAAGGTCAAGAAGGTGAGGATGAGTTCTTTGTAGCCGGCGGCGTATTAGAAGTTCAACCCAATAATGTGATTGTTCTTGCTGACGTCGCTATCCGCAGCAAAGACTTGGATGAGGCCAAAGCTAAAGAAGCTATGGATCGAGCCAAGGAAGCCGCTAAGAATGCTTCAAGCCAGATTGAAGTTGCTAAGCTCGAAGCTGAAATTAGTATGCTTGCAGAACAACTGCGTATCCTTCAGAAGCTCAAGAGATAATTTTCTCAAGCATCAAAAAAACCCTGCCGTAAAAAGCGGGGTTTATTTTTACCTGTTCAGTCGTATAGGCAAGACACTGCTGTATAAAATTCTTGTATCACGAGTAACTTTCGGTTACTTTCTTCAGCGGGATTTCTTATAATTACGATACTTCATTATATTTATTAGAAACCTTATAGGAGTTCAAAGTGATCCTAGTCTCTACTGACGGCACAGAATTATCTGACAAAGCAGTTCATACCGCAGCTAAATTGGCTAAGCAGCTGAATACTTCCGTCCTGGGAATTATTGTTGTCAAATCCAAGGGTGCAGAGTCTGCAATCAAAGCTCTCGATGATGTCAAAGATGTTTGCGAAAGAGCGGGGACACCTTGCGAAGTAGCTGAGATTATCGGTACTTCTGTTCCGGACTCTATTTTGAAAACAGCTCAAGAAAGAGATGTTCGTTTTATTGTAATGGCCAGCCGCGGATTAGGAACTCTTGGTTCTCTCTTTATCGGCAGTTCAACTCAGCAGGTTTTGGCTAAAGCTGATCGTCCTGTTTTAGTTGTTCGCTAATCAGCAATAAATCCAGATATACAAGGACTCCTAAGGAGTCCTTCAGTTTTTTGAGCTAACCTCATATTCTTCCTATTATTTCCGGTTGGAGCCTGTTTCGAATGAGACCAGCAAACGATACTTTTTTAAGAGCATTATTAAAAGAAAAGACTGAATACACTCCTATTTGGCTGATGAGACAGGCTGGCCGCTACCTTCCAGAATATCGCTCAACAAGAGCAGAGGCCGGCAGCTTTATGGATCTGGCAATGAATCCACATTATGCTTGTGAGGTTACATTGCAGCCTGTGGAAAGATATCCGTTAGACGCTGCTATTTTGTTTTCTGACATTCTCACAATTCCGGATGCTATGGGCTTAGGTTTAAGTTTTCAAGCCGGGGAGGGCCCAAAGTTTGAAAAGGCGGTCAGAGACGAAGAAACCGTCAATTCCTTATTTGTTCCGGATCCAAGCGGAAAGCTCAAATATGTTACGGATGCAGTCGTTGAAATCAAGAAAGCATTAAATAACCGCATCCCTCTTATCGGCTTCTCAGGCAGCCCGTTTACTTTGGCGTGTTACATGGTTGAAGGAGGCAGCTCTTCTTCTTTCCAGAACGTTAAGAAAATGATGTATCAGAGGCCAGATCTTTTCCATAAGATTTTGGAAACCAACGCTGAGGCAGTTGCAGCTTACTTAAACGCTCAAATAGAGGCCGGTGTCAATGCCGTGATGGTATTTGATACTTGGGGTGGGTCCCTCGCCCACAGGCAATATAAAGAGTTCTCTTTAGCTTATATGAAGAAAGTCGTCGATGGTTTGATCAAGGAGCGAGACGGAGAAAGAATTCCTTCTATTGTATTCACTAAGGGCTCTGCACCTTGGGTAACCGACATTGCTTCCATCGGAGCTAATGCTATGGGCCTTGATTGGACTGTCAGCTTAGGTAAAGTCAGAAAACTAGTTCAGGATAAAGTTGCCCTCCAAGGAAATCTTGATCCTTCCGTCCTCTTCGCAGACGAAAAAGTTATCATAGAACAGGCTCGTGCCGTGATTGATGATTTCGGCATGGTTGGCAGCGGTGGCCACGTATTCAACTTAGGACACGGTATTGATAAGACAACTCCGCCGGAAAATGTTCAGTATCTTGTTGATGAAGTTCACAACTACAGTAAGAAATATCATCTCTAAAAAATAACTCTTTGAAGAAAAACCGTTGCAAGAGGCAGTGGAAGCTGCCTTTTCAACGGTTTTTCCTTATTGTCAGAACAAAAACTGCTGTTGCTCCTAAAGGCATAACAGCAGTTATTTGAGGCTAAGAAGAAATTAAAGAACGATTTTTGCGAATAAGAATCCGACGGGAACAGCAGCCACGAGACCTAAAATTCCCGGAATAAAGAACGGATGATTAATCACAAACGAACCATTCCACTTTCTATCCATATAAGAACCGGTATCGTCACAAGCGATCGCAAAAGCTGTGGTCGGATACACCGTTGTAATGAACAAGGCAGAGCAGGCAACGAAGCTGGCGAGAATGGTTGCTGCATCGACACCCAAACTGGCTGCTACGGGAACCAGAAGGGCTGATGTTGCGCCCTGGCTGAATAACAACGCAGAAACACAGAAGAATGCGACGGCCAGCAAAGCTGGATACTGCTCCAAGAGGTGGGTTGCAGAGGTCTTAATTTCCGGAATGTGAGCACCGATGATGGTCGAGGACATCCAGACGATACCGAGAACCACAATCAAGCTTTCCATACCGCCGCCGAATACCGGTGTGTCTTTGATGCCGCTTAGCGGGAATCTGCAAACCCAGTAAGTGACAAGACCGCTCATCAGCATTGCGATGATGATAATGTCACGGCTGCCGAGAGTATGGCCGATTTGTGTTTTGAAAAGAAGCATGCCGACGATAAATAAAACGGCAAGTAAGAAGATACCGACGGACAGCTTTGCTTTGGCTGTGGTTGGTTGTTCTTCTTTCTGTTTGGACTTCAGAACCACTAAGCCTTCTTTCAGACGCTTCTGGAAGATCGGATCCTTTTCAAGATCAACGCCTTGATAGCTGGAAATGATGACAGCAACGATAGAGCCGGCGATAGCAGCCGGGACGATAACGGCAAGAGCTTGACCGAAAGAAACACCCATTTTTTCAACTACAACGTACATAGCTGCTGTAGCTGCAGAAATAGGAGAAGCAGTAATGGCAATTTGGCTGGCGATAACAGCGCTGGTCAACGGTTGAGAAGGACGGACACCGTTTTCCTTTGCTACCTCTTGAATAACGTTTAAAACGCTCATGGCGGTAAAGCCGGTACCCCCAAGAACTGTCAAGAGAAAGGTAATAGCCGGTGCGAGGAAGTTGATGTATTTGGGATTTCCGCGCAGAAGTCTTGCGGAAATTTTAACCATGTAATCCATTCCGCCTGCGAGCTGCATACAGCTGATTGCAAAAATCACGGTAAGAATAATAAGAATGACATCAACCGGAATTTCGCCCGGTTTTAAACCCAGGCCGAAAACCGCTATTGCCATCCCTAAGCCGCCGGCCATGCCGACACCTACCCCTCCGAGTTTTGCAGCATATATAATGCAGCCGAATAATATAGCGATTTCAAGATATATCATGGTTTCCTCCAATAAGAGGCCTAATAATCACTTATTTTTTCAAAAATTAACAGATAAACTCTACCTAATGTAGGTATTAATACTTACAAAAATTAGATAATTCTTTCAAATTTCTAAATAGTAATTGGCCCCGTTAATAATTTTTAGTTATGAGAAGAGGTGTTTTTTCTGAAACCCAAAAAAGGATTCGAAGGACATACAAGGTAACTATTGCAAGCCTAATGAGGCTCTCCTTTTTTCCTATAATTCTTGAAATGTCAGGTATTTAGTTCTAACGGAAGCAATGGATCAGAAGATAATCAAAGTAATCGTCGATACCCCTTTATGGGAGCCTCTCGATTATTTGAATGTGCCTGCTGAGAATCTAAAAGTCGGCGAGAGATGTCTTGTTCCCGTTGGGAGACGAACTTGTGTAGGTATTGTCGTTGGCTTTTCCCAAACCAGCAGGTTTCCGCAGGAACGGCTGAAAAACATTATCGGAAGGATTGACGGTCTATCTCCTCTTAGCGCTAACTGGCTTCGGTTTACTAAATTTGCCTCGAAATATTATCTTTCTCCATGGGGAGAAACTGCGGTTCCTTCATTGCCGAAGTTTTTTCGAAGACCTCCCGGTCAGCGGCACGATTCTTCCTTGAACAGACTTAGAAAAACTAACTTTGTACTTAGCGGGCCGGATCAAGAACTCCCGGTTCTGAATGAAGAGCAAAAGCATGTTCTGGATAATTTTGTTCAAAACAAGTTCGGGGTAAGCTTGCTTTACGGTATTACCGGAAGCGGTAAGACGGAAGTCTATCTTCGGCTTATCCAAAAGGTTTTTGATAAAGATCCGGAAGCACAGATTCTGCTGATGGTGCCGGAAATCAATTTAACGCCACAGCTTGTAGAGAGAGTAGCCAAAAGATTTCCAAACCATGCTGTCGGCAGCTGGAACTCTAAAATGTCTGAAGGAGAAAAGGCGGCAACTTGGCTTGCAGCTCATGAAGGCCGACTGAATATTTTGGTCGGTACTCGTCTTTCCGTTTTTGCAAGTTTGCCTAAGCTCTCAATGATCCTCATTGATGAGGAACATGACAGCTCTTATAAGGCACTCGAAGGGGTTCGTTACTCTTCTCGAGATTTGGCCATTAAAAGGGCACAGATTGAGAACATTCCGATTCTCTTAGGTTCAGCTACCCCGTCTTTTGAATCGTTCCAAAGAGCTCTTAACGGCGATTATCAGCTCTTCAAAATGACTAGGAGAGCCGTTCAGGATGCTCATCTTCCGGAATTGGAACTTATCGATATCTCCAAGGACAGAGTAAAAGGTGCGGCTCTGTGTGCTCAGGTAAGAGATGAAATTACGAAAACCCTTGAAAAGAAAGAGCAGGTTTTGATTTTCCTTAACCGCAGAGGTTATGCGCCTGTTGTGACATGCAACAGCTGCGGATGGGTTTCAACTTGTCCTCACTGTTCAACGTTTGCTGTTTATCACAAGACAACCGGAAACTTGACCTGTCACTACTGCGGATGGACTACTCCTCTTCCCAGACACTGCCCTAAATGCGGTTCCGTTGAAATTGTGCCTTTAGGCCGCGGAACGCAGAGAGTCGAGGAAGAGATTAAAGAACTTTGGCCCGAAGCCAATGTGATGCGTTTAGATCAAGACAGCACAAGACGGAAAGGGAGCGCTCAGGAAGTACTGGAAAGCGTCCATCAAGGAAAAGTCGATATACTTCTCGGAACTCAGATTGTGGCCAAAGGACACGATTTTAAGAAGGTTTCTTTGGTTGTCATTCTTAATTCCGATCCTGTGTTATTGTCGCCGGACTTTAGGGCAAGAGAAAGACTTTTTTCCGTACTGATGCAAGTTTCCGGCAGAGCGGGAAGGGGCGAGATACCTGGAAAGGTTTTATTGCAGACGCAGTACACGCAAGATCCTCTTTTCCACCATTTAAGCCGGCAGAACTACAGTGACTTTGCGACGGAGGAACTCAATTCAAGGGAGAAGACGAGATTACCTCCGTTTACCGCACAGGCTTTGGTTATTGCGGAAGGAAAAAAGATTAACGAGGTACTCAAGTACCTTGATGAGGTAAAACAAGCGGCGCTTTCTCTCCAATATCCGGGAATTCACATTTATTCCCCGATTCCGCAGTCGATTATGAGGATTCAGGATATTGAAAGAGGGCAACTTCTGCTTGAGGCTGATAGTAAGAAAGTCATGCAGGAGTTTTTAGCTGTGTTTTCTCCTATATTGTTTGAAAAAATGAATAGGTTCAACGTTTATATCGACGTTGATCCGCTTAACTGTTGAGAAAAAATTGAAGCGAGAAGATTTTGAAATTATGGCTCCCGTAGGATCATGGGAGTCTTTGTCTGCTGCCATTCAGGGCGGAGCTGATTCTGTTTATTTCGGAGCCGGTGCATTAAATATGCGTTCGGCCTCTTCTAATCAGTTCTCTCCTGATGATTTGAAGGAAATTGCCAGAGTCTGCAAAGACGCCGGCGTGAAGTCATATCTGACGGTTAATACCATCATGTACGATGATGATTTGAAGCTGATGCGTCAATACATCGATACGGCAAAAGAAGCAGATATTTCAGCCATTATTGCCTCCGACGTTGCGGTTATGAATTACTGTAATCAGATTGGAATTCCCGTCCACCTTTCAACTCAGCTAAACATTTCTAATTTGGAAGCTTTGAAGTTTTATGCGCAGTTCGCAGAGGTAGTAGTTTTAGCAAGAGAGCTGAACGTAAAACAAGTTAGACATATTTATGAGGGCATTCAATCTGAAAATATCTGCGGTCCGAATGGAGAGAAAGTCAGAATCGAGATGTTCTGCCATGGCGCTCTCTGCATGGCTGTCAGTGGCAAGTGCTATTTGAGTTTGAATACGGTCGGCAGAAGCGCCAACAGAGGCGGATGTATGCAGACCTGCCGCAGAGCCTATATCGTCAAAGATAAAGAAAGAGATGTTGAGCTCGAAATCGATAACCAATACATCATGTCCCCGAAGGATTTGAAGACGATCGGATTCTTGGATCAGATGGTTAAGGCAGGTGTGCGAGTTTTCAAGATCGAAGGGCGTGCCCGCGGTCCAGAATACGTCAGAACAGTTGTTGAGTGCTACAACGAAGCTTTAGAAAGCATTCTGCAAGGTAAATGGAGTGAGGAACTGAGCAAATCTTGGGATGACAGACTCAAGACGGTTTACAACCGCGGATTCTGGAACGGCTATTATCTTGGTCAGACTCTGGGAGAGTGGAGCAACCGTTACGGTTCTCAAGCTACGGAACGCAAGGTTTACGTTGGCAAGGGCATCAAGCATTTTGCTAAACCCGGTATTGCCGAATTTTTAGTACAGGCTGAAAACATCAAGAAAGGCGAAAAAATGCTGGTCACGGGTCCAACCACCGGTGCTGTTTATTTCAATTTGGATGAACCTTGGGTTGATCAGAAACAAGTGGATGAAGTCATCAAAGGTCAGCACTTCACATGCAGGGTTCCTGAGAAAATCAGAGAGAATGACAAACTCTACGTTGTCCGCAGCGTTGAGCTGGATAATATTTTGAAGTAAGACTTAAGTTTTTTAGAATTACAAAAACGGCTGTTCTTAGTTTTTGTTCCTTGATGGAAGAGAACAGCTGTTTTTAACATCTAATAACTTAGCACTTATACAGAAAGTGAATACTTGCTAGCACTTTAGAGATTTAGATCCAAAAGTCTGTACTCTTTTTATATTCCAAGTTGGTTCTCTTGCTTAAAAGGTGAAAGATTTGTAGATAGACGTTTGCGAAAGCCTCTTCTGGCAATTAGAATGACACTTTCTCGCACCTGTAGCTCACTTGGATAGAGTACTGCCCTCCGAAGGCAGAGGTAGTGGGTTCGATTCCCGCCAGGTGCGCCATTCTTTTCTTCTTTGTGTGTTTTATCTAGGCGCCTCCTTGGTCGCATCCTAGAACGTCTGAGATTCTGTAATCCTTACACCAAGTTTCTTTCCCGTACATATTCTTGTCTAACCGAACACATCTCGAAAAACCATAAAACCGGGAAACAGGACAAGCTGGTTATCGGATAACCTTGCTTGTTGGAATAAATTTGAGAAACGGTTTTCGTTTAATCGGCCGCATCTTAAAAAAGCCTGGTGTCTGGCTGCGGGTTTTCTATAGAAATGCAAAAGAAATTATCCATAAGTTTTGCATGCTTATTTTTTATAATTCTTAGGTTAATTACTTTTAAACGCCTAGTTTTTTAATAAGAAGGTTCTGACGAAGTTATGCTGTCAACGTTGCTCACTATCGCAGGCGTACACATTATTGCTCTTGCTTCTCCTGGTCCCGATACTTTCATTGTCATGCAAACCGCTGCAAGTAAGTCCAGAAAAGAAGCCATAATGTGTGTGCTGGGAATTACTGCTGGGGTTGCGGTTTGGGCTGCTGTGTCCTTGTTGGGACTGCAGTGGCTTTTTGATCAGTTTGCGTGGCTTCACAAGACCATTATGCTAATGGGCGGCATTTACTTGGGCTGGATGGGCTTTAAGATTTTGAAGAGTTCATTAAAGGCCTCAACGTCAGCAACTGCAGATTCCCCACTTGGTACTCAAGAGGCTAAGTCAAAGTCATTTTTGACTGGACTATTCACTAACCTTGCGAACGCCAAGGCTCTTGTCTACTTCAGTTCAGTTTTCGCTTTATTTATCAAGCCTGATATGGACTGGACTCAGAGTCTCCCAATTTTTCTTTTGGTAATCACGGAGACTTTCTTATGGTTTTCTTTTGTAGGCCTGTTAATAGGCCTGCCTAAACCTAAGCGAATTTATCAGAGTGCCGGAAAATGGATTGACGGTGCATGTGGCGCAATATTCGGAGTATTCGGTGGCGGTCTAATTTACAGCGCTTTAAAAGAATAACTTCATCGTTAAAGCTTTTGGACTCAGAGTCTGCTGACAAATGTTTGGCAACTTCTGCGCCTTTAAACAGAGCCAATACAAATTTCTACTTGACTAGTTTGTCGGGTGTAGATTGGACTCCTTTTTTAACTTTTTTCGAGATGACAATCTGACCGATTTTCGGCCTTTAACCTGAAGAGAAGCGGCCGGAGGCGTTCATGGTGCCGTATATTTTTTGGCACGCCATTTTTTTCAGGTGCTTGACTACAACGGATTTTTCTAAAAACTGAAAAAAGAGGAATCTAAAGAGGGGCCCAGTCCCCTTTGAGAAAGGAAGAAAAGGCTACTGGAACGGGTTATAAGCAGCCTTTTGACTTTTGTGGTGTTTGATTGATTATTGTCTATTTAGTGCCGTTTAGCTTCAGAAGGCAGCCTTTGAAGATATCGAATGCGGTTTCCATACCTTTTTCATCGAAATCAAATTCTCTCTGGTGATGCGCTGCAGTTCTGTCTGCACCGACAACAAAGAACTCTGTTTTTCCCCCTCTAGCGCGCACTCGAGAGGCAAGAAGTGTGAAGTCCTCTGAGCATCCAATCTTCTTCCGTTCAACGACTTTATGACAAGATGGCACGGATTTGGCAACTTCGGCCACGAGCGTAGCTAACTCATCATCATTTCTGAGTTCTCCGCCTTCGCCTACTTTTTCAATTTCATATTGAACATCGTAAGCAAGCGCGGTACCTTTGACGATTCTGCATGCTTGATCAACCATGAAATTGTTGATTTCATCGCTCTCCCCGCGGACCTCCATCTGAATAGTCGCATGGACCGGGATGACGTTTCTGCATTCGCCAGCTTTCATCAGCCCGACATTAATGCAGCCTAGTCCTTTGCCATGACGTGCCATTCCTAAAAGTTCACTTACAGTCGTGCATGCGCAGGCAAGAGCATTCCGGCCGAGGTGAGGACTCATTGTTGGATGGGCCGGGGCTCCCTTGAGATGTATGTCGAGCTTGGTTGTCGAGAGCAGACCGGTGGGATAAACGCAAACCTCGCCTGTCGGACACATCATTACGAGATGAGCACCCAATAGATACTGGACGTCATCAAGCAGTCCGCTGGCGGATTGCGCGGCGCCCCCTCTCACACCTTCTTCTGCAGGTTGGAAAATCAGCTTTATTCTGCCGGTTAGCCTGTCTTGGTTTTCTATTATCCAGTGGGCAAGATTTAAGCCAATAGACGTATGACCGTCGTGACCGCATGAGTGCATTTCTCCCGGATGGCAAGAACGGAATTTTTCCTTATTCGGCAAATGTTCTTCCTTGTCGGTCTCTTCAACACCTACACAGTCAATATCAAAGCGTAAGGCTGTGACAGAGCCCGGTCTGCCGGTGTCAAATTCTGCTATGCAGCCTGTGTAGCCTTGCATTCTTTCTAAGGTTTTTTCACTTACTCCCGAGTCGCGGGCTCTTTGAATGCTCTTTTCTACGAAAACCGGATCTCTGCCCATCACCTGATCTAAGCCAACTTGTTGGATTCCTGTATGAAGAGTCCAACCCAAAGGATCAAGAGTTTCGATAATTTTTGCTGTTGTTTTGAATTCTCCCCATCCCATTTCCGGAATTTTGTGGAGTTCGCGACGAATTCGAACTAAATTTTCTTGATAGTTCATTGAAGTTCTCCTCTAAACCATAGTTAAGGCTACAAAGATGACGGCTATGAGCATTGGGAGCCAAAGCCGTTTCGTTAAATCAATAGGATTAATTGAAGCTAACCCGCAAATAACGATTGCAACGCCGGAGATAGGACTCATGGTTCTGCCTAAGGCTCCTGAAAGTGCAGCCATCATTCCAAGCGTGGGAATTTCCATTCCGAATTCCTTTGCGTGCGGTGTTACTGCTTCATTAAAAGCAAATGCAGCAGCGTCTCCGGAGCCTGTAATAACACCCATTACAAATGGACCGATTGAACCGCCCCAGCGAGCAATTTCATTAGACTGTTTAAGTACATTGATGAAAGCATCAATAAGACCGCATGTCTTTAGGCCTGCCGCGAAAACGCCTGCGGAAATGATGATGCCAAGAACCTGACCATAACCTTTTCCCATTCCTGTGAAGAAATTCTTTGAAAAGGTTTGAGGATTGACTCTAGAAACAATCAGAGTGTAGATGGCGCCGATAACCATGGCTTGGGCAACACCGGTTTTCAGTGATGGGACCCATAAGTTGCCGATGACCAGAATAGCAACCGGAATTAAAGGAGCCAAGGCTTTAAAGAGACTTATTTCATGAATCGAAGTTCCTTCTTCAACCAACTTTTGTTCTTGGGAGCTGTTAGTTCCATAATCTTTCATAATCCAGCACATGACGGTCACGCCGATGACTGCAATTGCGCCGCACACCAGAGTGTAATTCATGTGGACGCCTATGGTCTGCATGACGCTTAAGCCTGAGATCTTCGCAACATAAGCATTGTGAGAGAGGCCCGGTGAGAGCATGGAACCAAAGGTTCCCGCTAAGATTGCTGCACCGGCGGCCTGAGGAGAAACTTTTGCTCTTAAGAGAAGCGGAATTAAAGTAGGACCAACCGCAGCTGCACATCCGGCGGCAGAAGGAATTGCAATGCAGATGAAGTACGTAAGGGCAGTCGTCGCCGGAACCAGAAGGAAGCCAAATTTTGAAAGAGGCGCGGATAAAAGTTTAACTAAATGGACATCACACTCTGTCATCTGAATGACCATGGCGAAACCCATTGAGGAGCAGATAGCAAGAATCAGGCCATTATTGGTCATCGACTTTGCAAATGCATCTAGCGCTCCCATAGGCTGTAAAGAGATGCAGGCCAAGAATAAACCTGCTGTTATTAATACGAGCTTAGTCTCATATCGTTTGATTAATGCCCAAACAGTAACGAGGACGACAGCTATTCCAATCCAAGCAGTGATTGACATAGATTTCTCCTTAAGATTTTATAAATTGAATTTTTAGCTTCTGCGTGGATTTCGGTAAGGCCAAAATATGCTACATTGTTTTTGCTATTACGGAACAGAGTATGAAACGCGTTGATTTCATTGAAATTCTTTATTCATTTTTGTGTTTGGAAAAACATAGAAACTTTCAGTCAGCTGCTGAAGAGCTGAATGTTTCGAAATCGACCTTGTCTCGTAGGATGACGATGTTGGAAAAAGAGCTGGGTGAAGTGCTTTTCATCCGAGACTCTACTCCAATCGGATTGACCGAACATGGAACGAAGTTTCTAAGGGACGCCCTTCGCATTAAGCAGAAATACGAATTACTCAACGAGCAGATAGAGAGCTCCTCAGCAAGCCCAAAAGGAACTGTCTACATCTCGGCACCCAGCGCAATTGGGAACGGTCTTTTAATTGGATGGATAAAGCAGTTTCAGGACATTTATCCGGAAATTATTATTGATTTGACCCTGACGCTTGGCCCGGTAAGAATTCTTGCGCCGGAATGCGATATTCGAATCAACCACGGCTTGTTTCCTTGCGAACGGGTTCTGGCAAGGCCGCTAGGATGCATGCTTCGAACTATGGTAGCTTCCGAAAAATATCTTTCTGAAAAAGGACTGCCAAAAACTCCTTTCGATCTGGAACAACATAATTTGTTAGGCGGAAATGACTTGATCGCAGATTCAAAGCTTGTTCTGCGATCAAAAAACGAGGTAATAACCGTTCCGTATTTTCCAAGGCTCAGATTGAAAGATCATGTGGCAGCTCGCACGGCCGCAATTTGCGGATTAGGAATTTCTGTACATGCATTTCAATACGATACCTGGGAATATATTAGGAGAGGACAACTGTGTGAAGTGCTTCCGGAATGGAAACCAGAGGCAAGTCCGGTTTCTCTCCTGCTTCCCCAAAATAAAACCTTATCCTCGGCTTCCCGGACTCTTGCGGATTTTATAGAGGAGAGATGGAAGTCGCATCCTCATTTGACACATGACTAAGAAAAGAACAGCGATTATTCAGTGGCGTTGCTTTGTAGAGGCCGTAAGCTGCGGAAGTATGCTAAAGGCCTCAGAAATTCTTCAGATGGAGGTTTCGGAAGTTAGTCAGCAGATCAAGGCATTAGAAGTGACCTTAGGAGAGACTCTGCTCGAGAGAAATCAACGAGGAGTCCGCCCGACATGGGCCGGCCAAAAGAGATTAAACGAAGCTAAAGAACTCATTCGTTTGATCGAAGAAGTCTTTCGAAAAAAGACGGCTAAAAGGACAAGTTTGCGAGTTGCAGTGCCGGTTTCCATTGGAAGATTGTTTTTGGATTGGATTGGACAGTTCGAAAAGGAGTTGGGTGAGAGCGCCTCTATTGAAGTTATCCAGTTTGTAGAAAACTCACCTTATGATTTGTGGAGTTTCGATTTGTTCATCTGCAAAGATACGCTGCCCAATGAAAGAATCATTGCGCGGGCATTGGGGGGAGTAGAAAGAGTCATCTGTGCCTCTCCGAGCCTCTTTAAGAACGGACGGCTTCCGAAATTTCCTGAAGAGCTTCTCGAATTTCCTTTGGCCATGAGACAAGGTAAAGAAGAACTGTTGAGTACGAATACTGAAAAAATGCGTATCAAAACAAGCCCTCAATTTTTGGTTAACTCTTCTTCGGCTTTAATTGACGCGGCTGTTTTAGGCCATGCCATAGCGGTCGGTGTTCCTCTGTGGGCAATCAAAGAGGAATTAGCTTCCGGAAAACTGCTCAGAATTCTGCCGGAGTGGAAATTGGAGCCAACGGTAGTTTGGGCCGTGTGGAAACCGCAAGAAGGCAAAAATCCAATGACGAAGAAGTTGTATTCGTATTTTCAGGAACGCTGGAGAACGGAACCGGGATTAATTAATGATGGTAGAGAAAGCCTCCAATCTGCTTACACTGGTTTTCATTGAGTTACCTATCTAGACAAAGTTACTTTGAATGTGCGTGATATGGGCAATTTTGTTACGCGAATTAATATTAAAATTCGCAAATCAACTATTAAGGAAGCGCTGTGAAGTTACCTACAAATATTGAGTTTCACAATAAATCGAAGATTATGAATATCTCCTATCCTGACGGAGATTACGAACTGATATATGAATTCCTGCGTGTTTTTTCTCCTTCCGCAGATGTTCAAGGACATACTCCGGATCAAGCAAAACTTCAGGTCGGGAAGCGAGACGTGACTATTGTCGACGTTGCTCCGGTTGGAGAATACGCTCTGAAATTAACTTTCTCCGACGGCCACGATTCCGGTATCTACAGCTGGGAATGGTTGGAAGATCTCGGTAAAAACAAAGAAGCTCTCTGGGCAGCTTACCTCGAAGATCTGAAGGAAGCAGGTGCCAGCCGTGACCCTAACGATCCGGCTAACGAACCATTCAAGGAAAAACCAAAATCTAAGTGCTCAGGCCATTAATCGATGAATAAAGAAGTTAACAGCCAAATGCCGGATAAAAAAACAAACGAACACTTGACTGATTTTGGCTATCAGACTATCCCTGAAGAAGAAAAAGAGAGTCACGTAAAAGAAGTTTTCGATGAAGTGGCTCCTAAGTACGACATCATGAATGACGTACTTTCCTTCGGCATGCATAGACTGTGGAAAAAATATACGGTTGACAAGGCTGCCGTTAAGCCCGGCATGAATGTCCTCGACATCGCCGGAGGAACCGGAGATCTCTCAATTGCTATGGCCGATAAAATCGGGGACGGCAAGCTCTGGCTTACCGATATTAATCTCAGTATGTTGAGAATCGGCAAGAAACGCATGAAGCAGCATCATTTCGATGCTTACTACACGACTTGCGATGCAGAGGCTCTTCCGTTTCCGGACGATTATTTTGACGTTATTACCGTCGCTTTCGGCTTGCGCAATATGACCCACAAAGACAGAGCATTAAAAGAAATGCTCAGAGTGTGTAAACCCGGTGGAAAAGTGATGGTTCTAGAGTTCTCTAAACCGGACAAGTGGCTTGCCCCGTTTTACGACTTTTATTCTTTTAAATTAATGCCTTGGATTGCGGCTAAGATCACCGGGAAGGCTGAAAATTATCGTTACCTGGTTGAGTCGATTCGCATGCACCCGGATCAGCACACTCTTGCTACAATCATGCAAGATGTCGGGATGAAAAATGTCTCCTGGACAAATTTAACTTTTGGAATTACAGCTCTCCATATTGGATATAAAGAAAAATCTTAATAAAGGAAATGGAATGAAAAAATTTCTTGCTGCTCTTCTGATTGGCCTCTCTCTGGTCACATTTACGCTGGATGCGTCAGCAGCTCGTCTTGGCGGCGGTGCAAGCTTCGGCCGTTCTATGTCCGTACCTAAAGCCTCTCCGTCTTTCCCAAAGGCAGCTCCTTCCACAGCAAAACGTCCCTCAGCTGCCCCTGCAGCCGGTGCAGCCGCCGCGGCTAAATCAGGCGGTCTCGGACGCAGCCTCTTAATCGGTGCTGCTACAGCTCTCGGCTTTATGGCCCTCGCTAATATGCTTGGCCTCGGTGAAGGCTTTGCCCAGATTCTCATGTTCTTGGCTTTGGCTGCGCTTGCTCTCTTTGCCTTCAGGTTCTTTGCAGCGAAGAAAGCCGCTTCCTCTGCAGGCAATTCGTCGCAGAATTCAACAAATATTTTCCAGCGCCCCTCTCAGCCTGAACCTTATTCAGCTCCAGAGCCAATGCAGAAAGAAGCTTCTAATCCTTTCTCCGGAATGGCTTCAAGACCGGGTTCTGCTATGGACGAGTTCTCTGATTCTCCTTCCACAGGCGCTCAGAGCTCTGACTCTTCTTTTGAAGTTCCTGCAGAATTCGACAAAGAAGCTTTCCTTCAGATGTCTACTTCTTACTTCAAGATGCTCCAAGGTGCTTGGGACAGCGGTGATATGGATAATTTGTCTAATTACTGTACGGACGATATGTTCATCGAATTGACACACAGACGCCGTGAAATTAAGGGCGCCAACGTCACAATGATCTTGTCCTTGACACCGTCCCTGGCCGGTTTCGAAACAACTCCGACAGAGTACGTTGCATCCGTCCTCTTTGAAGGCAAACTCAATGAAAACGGAGAACCGACAGACGTCAAAGAAATTTGGAACCTTGTCAAACCTCGCGAAGGTAAATCCGGTTGGTTGTTAGCCGGCATTGAACAAGCCGAATAAGCTTCAAAAAATAAGTTTTTTTTGCAGCCCACATTCAAATTTGGATGTGGGTTTCGTTTTTTTTAGCAACAGACTTTCTCGCTTTCCTGAACGTTGGGTAATTATTGGTCTGAATCCGGCGTTTTTAAATTAAAATTAATCAATTAAACCCAAGTTTTTTTCTCCTGTCGATTAAAGCCGGCAGTTTCCGTTTTTTAAGGAAAAACAAAACTAATGAAATTAGCGATTTTTGTTGGTTTGTACTTGTTGTGTACTGTCGGCATCGGTTTGTATGCTGCAACTCGTGTTAAGAGCACAAGTGACTATGCGTTAGCAGGACGCTCCCTTCCCTTGATTATGGTGGTCACCGCTACATTTGCCACCTGGTTTGGAAGCGAATCTGTATTGGGAACTCCCGGTCAGTTTATTAAAAATGGACTGGAGGGAGTCGTTGAAGAGCCTGTCGGATCCAGTATGGCCTTGATTCTGGTCGGCGTCTTCTTTGCGAGAAAGCTCTATAAGATGAGCCTGCTGACGGTGGGCGACTTTTATAGACGCCGGTATGGTGTCTCTGTAGAACTTGTCTGTTCCATCTTTGTCGTGCTCTCCTACCTTGGCTGGGTTGCGGCGCAAGTGGCAGCTTTGGGTCTGGTTATGCACATCCTGACCGAAGGCTATATCAGCGTGAGTGTGGCAATGATTATTGGAACAATCGTGGTGCTCATCTACACGGTTTTCGGCGGTATGTGGTCTGTGGCCCTTACCGATTTCTTCCAGATGATCATTATCGTAATTGGCTTAACTCTGGTGGCGGTTTTCGCTTCCAGCATGGCCGGCGGAGTCGAGAACGTCACAAATTATGCCGTGGATCACGATTTGTTCAGGTTCTTTCCGGAAAATTCCGTAAAGGGCTGGCTCTTCTGGATTTCGGCTGCCATCACAATGATGATTGGCTCTATTCCGCAACAGGACGTGTTCCAGCGAGTTATGTCTGCGAAGACTGAAAGGATTGCGTGTATCGGTCCAATCATCGGCGGATCTTTCTATCTGGTTTTTGCTGCAATTCCAATGTTTATTGTTGTTGCAGCTTCCGTTGCGGTTCCTGATATGGCTGCCGGACTGATGAATACCGATCCTCAAGAGATTCTGCCGACCTTCATTAAAGAACACATGCCGCTGTGGCTGAGGATTCTATTCTTCGGTGCCGTTCTTTCTGCCGTTATGTCCACAGCCTCAGCAACTATGCTCGCTCCGACCACAACTTTCGTGGAAAACGTTTTAAGAAACATTATTCCGTTGAGCGACAAGAGAGAGTTAAAGGCCATGAGAATCTCTTTGATTATCTTCGCCTTGGGTGTTTTGGCATACTCTCTCTCTATGGAAGGAACACCGATTTATGAATTGGCTGCGATGGCTTATCAGTTCCCGGTTATCGGGGCTTTCTGGCCGCTGACTTTAGGTTTGTATTGGAAGCGTTCCACAACCTTCGGCTGCTGGTTCTCTATCTTTGTCGGCACTGTGGTTTGGTCTTACTTAACCTTCACCACGATGGGAGAAGAAATCCCTGCTTTGCTCGGCGGTTTTGTCGCTGCCGGTTTAGCACAGGTTGTTGGTTCCCTTATCCCGATGAAGATGAATAGAGACTGTGTGAAGAACTGGGAAGAGAACAAAGATAAATATCTGTATGACGCTGCTGCGTAAGAAGGAAAATCAATGAATGTAGTTATCTTAGCCGCCGGCAAAGGCAAGAGAATGAATTCTTTTTTGCCTAAGGTTTTGCAAAGACTAGGCAATAAGCCGATGCTGGAATGGGTTTTAGATTCTGCCGAGACTCTTTTACAAGGACAGTCTCCTGTTGTTGTGATTGGTCACGGTGCCGAACAGGTAAAAGAATACTTTGCCGCTCGTCCCGTTAAGTTTGCACTTCAGGCCGAGCAGAAAGGAACCGCTCACGCCGTTGCACAAGCGATTCCAAGCCTGGAAAACAATGAATCCGTATTGGTTCTTTACGGAGACGTTCCGCTCATTTCTCCGGCAACTTTGGAAGAATTTTCTAAACAGGCCGGAGACGAAGTGGGATTACTGACGGTTGAGCTAGATAATCCGACAGGTTACGGCAGAATTCTTAGAGATGAGGCAGGTGAGGTCGTCGGTATCGTTGAAGAAAAAGATGCTTCTGATGAGCAGCGAAAGATCAAAGAAGTCAACACCGGCATCATGATTATCCCGGGAGATAAGATTAAGGGGTGGCTGTCTCAAGTCGGATGTGCCAATAAGCAAAACGAATACTACCTGACGGACTTAATCGGCTTTGCAGCTAAAGAAGGCGTCAAGATTCATACTCTCAAGACGAAAGATCATTGGGAGGTTGAGGGAGTTAATGACAAGACTCAGCTCCAACGTCTCGAAAGAGCTTTGCAGAGGAAACAGGCCGCGAAGTTAATGGCTCAGGGTGTTGGTTTGGCTGATGCTGAACGGATTGATATCAGAGGTTCTTTGACATGCGGAAAAGACGTTTTTATCGATGTCGGCTGTGTGTTTGAAGGGGATGTAGTACTCGAAGACAATGTCCGAATCGGACCCTACTGTGTCATTCGCTCTACAAAAATCTGTGAGGGTACTGTCGTAGACGCATTTTCACACTTTGATAAAGCCGTGGTTGGAAAATCTGCGAAGATTGGTCCGTTTGCGCGTCTGAGACCAGGTGCAGAGCTATCCGAAGAGGTACATGTCGGCAACTTCGTGGAAATTAAGAAGAGCGTCATCGGTAAAGGAAGCAAGGTTAATCATCTTTCCTATATCGGCGACTGCGATATGGGTTCTAACGTCAATATCGGTGCAGGCACCATTACATGCAATTATGATGGCGTTAATAAATTCCGCACTGTCATTGAAGATGACTGTTTCATCGGCAGCGACACTCAATTAGTGGCCCCGGTAACGGTTCATAAACACTCTACTGTAGGCGCCGGAGCCACAGTGACCAGAGATGTGCCGGAAGATTGTTTATTTGTCCGCAGGGCGAAGCCTGTGACAATTCCAGGTTGGCCGAGACCAACCAAAAAATAAAGATTTGGAGAGTTAAAGAATATGTGCGGTATTGTCGCAGCAAGCAGTAATAGAGATGTCGTTCCAATCCTCACGGAGGGATTGAGACGTTTAGAGTATCGCGGCTATGACTCCTGCGGTATTGCTATTGTTGACGAGGGTAAGCTTAAAAGAACTCGTACAGTAAAAAGAGTTAATGCGCTAATCGAACAAACTAAGATTGAAAATCTTAGCGGTCTTACCGGTATTGCTCATACTCGATGGGCAACTCATGGCGCGCCGGAAATCTGCAATACCCATCCTCATTTTTCTCACAATATGATGGCTGTAGTTCATAACGGCATCATCGAGAACTATGAAGAAATCAGAGAAGAACTGATCGAAAAAGGCTATGAATTCTTAAGTCAGACCGATACTGAAGTTATCGTTCACTTAGTGCATAGCCTCTATGAGGGAGACCTTCTTAAAGCCGTTGAAAAGGCAGTCCAGCGTCTTAGAGGTGCTTATGCCATCGCCCTGACTTGCATTAACGAGCCCAACCGCGTGGTTGCTACGAAGAAAGCCGCTCCGTTAGTGGCCGCTCTGGGAGAAGGCGAAAACTTTGTTGCCTCTGACCCAATCGCATTGGCAGGCGTGACAGACAAGTTTATTTATCTTGAAGACGGTGATGTAGTTGACATTACTCCGGAAAAAGTTGCCATTTGGCATAAAGAGGGAGAGGAATACAAAACCATCGAACGTCCGGTTTCCATCATCCATGAGTTTTCTTCTGAAATTTCTCTCGGCAACTACAACCACTACATGCAGAAAGAAATTTTTGAACAGCCGAGAGCTATTGCCGATACTTTAGAGGGTGTACAAGGTATTACCGGGGCTATTTTCGGCTTTGAAGCTCCGGAAATGTTCAAGAGACTCAAGAGGGTGTTGATTATTGCCTGCGGCACCAGCTATTACGCCGGCATGATCGGGAAGTATTGGATTGAATCTATTGCAAAGGTTCCGGTTGACGTTGAAATTGCCAGCGAGTACCGCTACAGAGAATCCGTTCCGGATCCCGACACTCTCGTACTGACTATTTCTCAGTCCGGAGAGACAGCAGACACGCTTGCTGCTTTGAGACATGCTCAAGATCTCGGCATGGATATGACCATGACTATCTGCAATGTAGCTACGAGTGCAATGGTCAAGGAAACGAAGGCTCACTACATTACCAGAGCCGGTGTTGAAATCGGCGTTGCTTCCACAAAGGCCTTCACTACCCAGCTGGCAGCTCTTTATTTGCTTGCTCTTGCCATTTGCAAGGAAAAAGGCAGACTTACTCCGGAAAGAGAAGAGCAGGCCATTAGAGAGCTCCGTCATTTGCCGAAGAGCATGGACGTTGTTCTTAAACAAGAACCGGAAATTAAGAAGTGGGCTGAGCTTTTTGCCGACAAGAACAATGCATTGTTCCTCGGCCGCGGCGCTCATTACCCAATCGCTTTGGAAGGTGCTCTCAAGCTAAAAGAAATCAGCTACATTCATGCGGAAGGATATCCTGCTGGTGAATTAAAGCACGGACCTCTAGCTTTAGTAGACGGTAATATGCCTGTCGTTACCGTTGCTCCGAACGATGAATTGATCGAGAAGCTAAAGAGCAATATGCAGGAAGTTAGAGCCAGAAAGGGCGTGCTCTTTGTATTCTCTGATGCTGACTCCAATATCGAGCCGTCCGACGGAATCCATGTTATAAAGCTGCCGGAAAACTACGGTGACTTATCTCCGATTCTTCATGTCCTTCCTTTGCAGCTTCTTGCTTACCACACCGCATTGGTAAGAGGTACCGACGTCGATAAGCCAAGGAACCTTGCTAAGAGCGTTACTGTTGAATAATGCTTTAATCCGTATAGAGTCAACCAAAGACTCTATACGGAGCAATAGATAAGTTTCGCCCTCGCAATGTTTATGGGTGATTAATGAATTTGTCTCCACGCAAAATGCAAATGTGTTCTCAAGTGGCCACGTTACCTTTTGGGTGTAGCTCCTTTGAGAGACTTCTCCACGAGGGCCGGAATGGCTAAACTGCAGTCGGCAGATAAGCAAAAACGAGGAATCAAGATTTTGTCTTGAATCCTCGTTATAGAAGTAGTTTAGATTTTTCTAAGAACCAGCCATGAACGTTCTGACGCCGGAACCCATAAATTGAACACCAATACAAATCAGCAAGAAACCCATTAACTTAGTGAGTACCTGGGTGCCTGAGGGCCCAAGTTTGCTTGAAATATACTCTGAGCACCGAAGAACAATCCAAGTAATAAAAGCGCAGGCCAGAATAGAGACGCCGGTCATAAAGAAAGCTCCGGCCATATCAATCCAGTTAGGCAATTCCGCAATTTCGGAAGCAATACCGATGACAACGGCGATAGTACCTGGTCCGCTTATTCCCGGCATAGCTAAAGGGAAGAAGGAGTAGTCCGTTTTGTCTCTTCTGACAACCGGAGCCCCTTGTTGGTCTCTGCTGCCAAACAGCATCTGATAGCCAATCAGACCTACTACAAAGCCGCCGGAGATACGCAGCGCGCCATAGGAGATGCCAAAGAAAACCAAGAGAAGGTTGCCGGCCGCAAGACTTACGAGCATGATTGCTGCCGCGTAATAACATGCCCAGTTTGCTTGCTTCTTGCGCTCAGCAATGGACATGCCTTGGGTCAAACTGATATAGAGAGGGATCTTAGATAGAGGATTTGTAATAACAATCAGTGAGACAAATCCTCCAAACAAATATTGAAGGTATAGAGATTCAACCATGGCTATGGTGTCGCGGGTAGAAACTGATTCTAACTAAGGACCTGAAGTTACGATTCACTGACTATAAAGCAATTAATCCGGTTTTGCACTAATTCTTTTTCTGATATGAGTCTTGATAATTTCAGCACTTTCGGCAACGTCCCGAGCAATCATGGCATCATCGGGCTTAAAGCCCGGAAGGCAGAGAGCTTTTAAATATATGTTGTTCTTCAACATTTCAATATAAATTCGAGCAATGCCTTTAAGTTCTTCAAAATCAAGAGCAATATGGTTCTCCAGTACCTTGGCAAAACAGCTGTAACTGAGAAGGGCCCCTTGCTCGTAATACCATTTGCCGATATCCGGAAATCTAGCGCTCTCTGAATAAATCAGTCTGGCTGCGCCGATAGCTCTTCTCGAGAGAATTCCCTTAAGAAATATATTTCCAAAAACAACAAGTTCTTCTTCCCAGGTTCTCTTTTCATCGTACTGTTCAGCGTATTCCGAGTAGAGCTCTTCAACCATGGATTCAAGGGCAGCTAAAAAGAGCCCTTGCTTGGAGCCGTAAGTTTTATAGACTGTTGTTCTGGATCCTCCCGAGAGTTTCAGAATCTTATCGAGAGAAGTTCCCTCATATCCATTGGCGATAAAGACATCAATCGCCGATTCCAAGATAGCTTTTTGGCGTTGTTTTCCTTTTTTTGTCGGTAATGCTGGCATGAGTTTGTTAAAAATTGATCTCTAAGAATGAACAGTACTTCAAAAATTATAAAATATTCTGTACTGTACGATACAGTATTAAAAATTGTTGAGGAAAAAATAAATGAAAAGAAGAGCTCTGTTAGGAACAATAACGGCGGGACTTGTTGCTCCTATGCTTTGTGGGAAAGCATTTGCACAGTCGTCAAACGGTATTAAGTTGGTGATCCCATTTCCTGCCGGCGGTGGCGGAGATGTTTTAGGCAGAAGCCCGTTAGACGCATTGTCCAGAAATCTCGGAAAGGATATTTGGGTTCTTAACAGACCGGGTGCCGGCGGAAATATCGGCACTTCTTACCTTATTGATGAACCTCAGAAAGATGCCAGCTTCGGCTATGTCACTAATGGCATCATGTGCGTCAACCGTTACCTTTACAACAATATGAAGTTTGATCCGCTTACCGATCTTGAACCGGTGGGTCAGATTTCTAAGGTTGGCCTTGTGATGGTTCTTAATACCAAAGCCATTCCCGGCGTTGAGGATTACGAATCTTTGGTCAAATACAGCAAATCTCATCCGGGAGAAGTGTTCTTTGCCTCATCCGGTGTCGGTACTACCAGCCATCTGGCGGGACAGTTCTTTGCTATGCAGACAGGTTTGAACCTTACTCATGTGCCTCACGCCGGCGGTGCAGCAGCTATGGTTGAAGTGCTAGCCGGAAGAATTCCATTCATGATCGATGTGGCAGCTAATGCGTTGCCTCATGTTAAGAAGGGTTCTTTAAAGGCAATCGCCGTCACAACCGGAGAAAGATTAGAGAGCTTGCCGAATATTCCGACTATGAAAGAAATCGGCCTTAAAGATTATGAACTTTGTGCCTGGGATGGCTATGTGGTTCCAAAAGGTGCTCCAAAAGAACTCAAGGATCAGCTTTCCAAGGCTTTGGTAAAGTGCAGAAGCGACCAAAAAGTCATTGAAAGAATCAAGATGCTTGGTGCACAGCCGGTTCTGTCTGATGGTGCGGAATTTGCTGAATTCATTAAGACCGAAGCTCCGAAATGGAGAACCTTGGCCGAGTCGATTTCCCAGGCTAAGTAAGTTTTCGATTTAAATTTTGGAAATGATGAGCTAATCTCCATTCCTTAATTGTCCATAAAAAGGTTTCTCACGACATGTTTGAGAAACCTTTTCTCGTATTTACAACTTCTTCATCAGGTTGGTCTCTCTATTCCGGAAGAATAGGATTTTGAACTTCGAACATGTTAATGGATAGGCCTTATATTCACTTTCCTTCAGCCAAGCTATTATTTATTTAAATAACACCCCGTACTTCAATGTACTTAACTCACAGAAACTTTGTCTGACTATCAAGCTCAGGGAGGAGCTGCAGGTGTCTCAAGCATTTAATGTTTTTCCATGGATACATCCTCGGGCTCCTGAAGAGTTGATCACGTTTTTTAATAAACGCGGACGGTGGCTGAGGCTAAGAGCTGGGCAATCCATTTTTAACGGCGGTGATTACGGTGAAGTAGCGTTAATTTTGTCTGGTTTAGGAGCATATTCTTACTCCGATATCTTAGGTGAACCGAGAATTTTTGGGCTGATCTTTTCCGGATGCTTAATGGGCAACATTGACGGAATGACCAGACAAGTGGTCAACGTTATTGATTACGCCGTTAGAGATACGGAGGTTCGGTATGTGAGCAGTTCAGCGTTTTGTGAGTATCTGGAAGCTCATCCCAAAATTGCAACTAAGCATACTTTGACCATTGTTCATGATCATGAATCAGACCTAGAAGGAGCTTTTGCAAATTACACGCTATCTTTGCCTGAGCGACTTCAAGTTCTTTGCCGGAGCTTATATGAGGCCGGAGCACAAAGAAAAGAGTTTAATCACGACGCCATCACGGAAGACGACAGGATTTATGCGCCGCTCCCTTATCGATTTACCACAGTTGAGTTTTCTCGGATTGTTGCGGCTCGGCGCCCCTCGGTTTCTTCCATTCTTAATGAATGGAAGAGGAACGGGATTATCTTGGTTCGAGAAGGTCGAATGTACGTAGAAAAAGTTTTTTTAAATTCAATTTATTCGTGGCATGAGAATGGGTCGAATCCGGGCGTACATATCCGAAAATCAAGAAAGAAAGTTAATTCGTCATCTTCCTGACGGATTAGAAATACCGTTTTTGAGGTGCGGATTAAAGTGTCAGCTACCTGACAGTCGAGGTAAGTAACACAGCGGATAATTTAATTAAATAAAAATGATTCACCACCCAACCTAAGGGACGAAAATGAAAAGAATCCTTCTCATCCTCTCGTTGATATTCGCATTTAATCCTGCATTTGCTGCAGTGGCAGATCAGCATAGTGCAAAAGGAATGCAGTGCGCTTCGTGTCACGGTTCTGAGAAACCTTCCTCAGCAAACATCAGTGAAGAAATCTGCATTAAATGTCATGGCGAAACACCGAATGGAAAGCCATTCAAATTCGAAGGCCATGAAGTTAAAAATATTCATGCCGGCCACTTCGATGCCTATGAATGCATGAAGTGCCATAAAGGACATCAGCCGAGCGTACTCGCCTGCAGCGAATGTCATAAAGGAGGAGCCGACATCAAGGTTCCGTAAATGTTCCGAATTTCTACTAAGCATTAAATAGGTTATTTCAAGGAGAAAAAAATGAGCGAAAAATTAAATATTTCCCGCCGTGCATTTATGAAGACATCAGCAGCGATGGCAACCGCAGCAGTTTCTTCAACAATTGCTCATGCCGGCGATATTCCTGCCAAATGGCAAGAACCCAAATGCACCGGTTGGAGCTGGGAAAAACCTGCACCGGAAATTGCTCCTGACCAAATCAAAAAGATAATGAACGTTGAGGTCGCCGTTATCGGTGCCGGCTTAGCAGGTTTTGCCGCGGCATTGAGCGCAGCCCAGGAAGGCGCTAAGACCGTTGTTATTGAGAAGACACGCAGCTGGTCTGCACGCGGCGGCCATATCACAGGCTTCGGTACACGATTGCAGAATGAATTAGGCGTCAAGATTGATGCACCCGAAATCGTACGCCGTTTGATTTCTTGGGGGCAGGGCCGTATGGACGAACGTCTTCTCTGGATGTTTGCACGCAAGTGCGGAGCCTGTGTTGACTGGGCCGAAGAATTGGCTAATAAGAACGGCGCTAAGATGACTCTTTGGGAAGGTTATTACAAAGGACCGACTTACACAGAATTCCCGGTTACTCATTTCTTTTACAACAAAGACGTCAGCCTTGACTATACCTATGGTAACTCTACCGGTATCGGCAACGTTGTAATCATGCCTATCTTCGAAAAAGAACTTAAGGCCTTGGGCGTTGATATCCTTTATCGCACACCTGCAGTTAGACTGATTCGCGGTGCAGACGGCCGAGTCACCGGCCTTATTTGCGGCAAGCCGGGCAACTACACACAGATCAATGCTTCTAAGGGTGTTATTCTGGCAACAGGCTGTTATGCCTCCAATGAAGAGATGCGCAAACGTTGGTCTCCGTATTCTCTCCGCGTAGATGCACAGATTTACTTCCCGACTAAATCCAATACCGGTGACGGCCATATCATGGCAATGCAGGTTGGCGGAGCAATGCAAAGAAATGACGATCATGCAGCAACCGTTCATTTGGAAGCAGGCCCGGCCAGCTACGGTTTCTTGCACGTTAACCAAAACGGCGAACGCTTCAAGAACGAAGACGTTAATACACAGTCCAAGTCCTGCTCTAAGGAACTGCAGCCTCACGGCGTTGCGTGGACTGTCTACGATGCTGATTGGCTTGACCAAGTGAAGTCTCAGGTTGACGGCAATATGGCCGGCGGCTTGTTCTATGGTCAAATGTGGCAGCCTTGGGGCGCCGGTTGGAACAAAGACGTTGAAAAAGCAACTCAAGACCAGCACATCAAAGACGGCAAGGTTGTCGTAGCCAATTCTCTCGACGAACTAGCTCAGAAGATGGGAATTCCGGCTGAAGGTTTGAAGAAGACAGTTGCCCGTTATAACGAATTGTGCGAAAAAGGCGTTGACGAAGACTTCGGAAAGCGCAAAGTCTTGATGACCCCAATCCTCAAGGCACCGTTCTATGCCGGCAAACTTTCCAGCTCTTTATTGGCAATGAGCGGCGGTCTCCATACTGATCCGTCACTGTTGGTCTTGGATGCTAACGACAAACCAATCGAAGGCTTGTATGTTTGCGGTGCAGCAGCCGGCGATTACTTCGGTTCCGGCGACTATCCGACAATCTGCCCGGGCATGAATCACGGTCGTTGCCTTACATTCGGCCGCTTAGCTGGCATTATGGCTGCCGGAGGCGATATTGATAAGTCGGTCAAATCTATGCAGTTTGAAGTTTAATTAATCTTGGTTAGTGTCTCACAGGTGAGGCACTTAAGAGATTTATCTAAAAGGCTAAGGGCGTTTGTTCTTGGCCTTTTTGCAATTGAGAACAAAGAGTTAGGGGCTACAATTGTTTGGAGTTGTGATCTTTTTTTTCTCTGACTCCGAGTAAATTGAATCACACAATCCGATAATTGAGGAACTTAGTTGGAAGTCATTGTTAATGCAGAGAAAAAAATGTTGACACTTAGATGTCGAGTTTTCGGGAAGTGATCTATCCAATCGATGGAATTGCATGCAAATAACGATTAATATCTTGGTTCTATCAAAAAGGATTGAACAGATGCAGCCTCAATTAGACACTTCTTCACTGCCGAAAATTCCTGAATGGAAAAAGGTAAAAGACTTCGAAGATATCATTTACGAAAAAAGTGATGAAGGCATTGCCAAGATCACGATTAATCGTCCGCAAGTCAGAAACGCTTTCCGTCCTCTGACCGTCAGAGAAATGGAACAGGCTTTGGCCGATGCCAGAGACGATGAAAATGTCGGCGTGATCATTTTGACCGGTCAAGGCAAAGATGCGTTCTGTTCCGGCGGAGACCAGAAGGTTAGAAGTACCGGAGGCTATGTTGGTTCCGACGGTGTACCTCGCTTGAACGTTTTAGATTTCCAAAGACAAATCAGAACTTGTCCGAAACCCGTTATTGCGATGGTTGCAGGATGGTGCGTAGGCGGCGGTCATGTTCTGCACATGATTTGCGACCTGACTATCGCGGCGGACAACGCCAGATTCGGTCAGACAGGTCCTAAGGTCGGCTCTTTTGACGGCGGTTGGGGTGCTTCCTATATGGCCAGGATCGTTGGGCAGAAGAAGGCTCGTGAAATTTGGTTCTTGGCTCGCTTCTACGATGCTAAAGAAGCTTTGGACATGGGATTGGTCAACAAGGTTGTCCCGTACGAAGATCTTGAAGCTGAAACCGTTCAGTGGTGCAGAGAAATTCTTGCCAATTCTCCGCTTGCCATCCGCTGCTTGAAGTCTGCTTTGAATGCTGACTGCGACGGACAGGCCGGTTTGCAGGAGCTGGCCGGAAATGCGACATTGCTTTTCTACATGACTGAAGAAGGAAAAGAAGGTAAAGAAGCTTTCTTGGAAAAACGCCGTCCTAACTTCAAGAAGTTCCCTCGTCTCCCGTAAACTCTGTTTCATGACACTCGACCTTTTATCTGTCAGGAGAGCAGCAGAGGAGTTTCCACAGCGTTTGGCTATTAGAAGGAGCCTCGCTGACGGGGGAGACTTGTCTTTTTCTCAACTGGCAGAATTGGTTGAACAACGAATTGCTGAGATTGAAGAAGAAGGGCGTACTAAGATTTATCCTTTAGTCGTCCATCCTAATACGGATTCGTTGGTGTCCGTATATGCTCTGTTAGAGCTGCACATTCCGATTCTTGTGCTTCATCCGTCCCTTACTGAGACTGAAAAGCAAAGGTTCTTGGCTCAAGTCGATACTTTCACGGATCCGCTTCCGGAAGACACTGCAATTATTGTTTTTACTTCCGGAACAACCGGTAAGCCCAAAGCGACTATTCTGACGAGAAAAGCTCTCATTAGCAGTGCTCAATCAAGTGCCAAGAATATTCCTTTGGAAGAAGGAGACGTTTGGCAGCTGAGTATTTCACCGGCCCGAATCGGAGGCTTTTCAATAGTCAGCCGCAGTTTGATTGCCCGCACAGCAATCTCTTTTGCTCCTAAATTCTCTGCTAAGGCTTATACGGAGAGCTGGGATAGGGATGGAGTTACTTTGTCGTCTATCGTTCCTACAATGCTTATAAAGGTCCTGGAGGATTGTCCTGAGTGGCGCCCGAATAAAAACTTTAAGACCTTCTTGGTTGGGGGAGCTGCTACTTCTGACAAAGCACGAAAACTGGCTTTTGAACGCCATCTTCCTCTCGTGATGACTTACGGCATGACTGAGACCGCGAGTAACGTTGTCAGTACGCCTTTTGAGATGAGATACTCCATCACCAAAGGCAACGGCAAAATCAATCCCGGGGCCGAGATAAAAATCGTTGACGGCCGCCTATTGATAAGAGGACCGATGCTCCTTGAGGGTTATTGGGGAAGAGAAACTAAGGACGAAAACGGATGGTTTGATTCCGGAGATTTAGGTCACATCGACGAAGAAGGTTACGTCTATGTCAAAGGACGAGCGAAAGACGTTATCCTTTCCGGCGGAGACAATGTGTACCCGCAGGAAGTTGAAGAGGCACTGGAGAACATTCCGGGTATTAAGCAGGCTTTGGTTCTCGGTAAACCGGACGAAACTTGGGGAGCTATCGTTACAGCACTTCTTGTTCCTGAGGATAAGGGCAGGAAGCCCGAAGCAACGGACATTATTTCAGGTTTGTCCAACGTACTTGCAACCTATAAGTCCCCTAGACTTATTTCCTGGGTTCCGCAGCTCCCTGTCAATGCTTCAGGCAAACTAAACCGCAGGCCCAAGGTTCTTGAAGGACTGACTTTTGAAGTTCTTCACTACACCGCCAAAAATAAATAAGGCCTGCATTCCACAGGCCTCATCGCTAACGTATCAGCTTATTTTTTCTCGGTTTCAAGAGGAACCGGAACGAAGATTCTTTGACCTTTTCTGTCAATCAGAAGAGGAATGGAAGTACCGGCTTTTTCCAATACTTTCTTTAAATCGTCAGCGGTCTTAAGTTTCTTGCCGCCTGCGCTGAGAATGATATCTCCGGTTTGAATACCGGCTTCTGCAGCAGGGCCTTCAACGGTGTCAACAACAATACCGGAAGAATGCTTTTTCTTTTCCAGATCATTGAGCGGGCGTGTAGACAGTCCTAAACGATCAACGGAAGAGTTAGACGGTGCTGTGTTCTTGAAGTTAAGTTTGCCGTCTACAGGCATTTCATCGACAGTCATTGTTAATTCAGTCGGTTTGCCTTCTCGGAGGACGATAACCTTCACCTTTGAACCCGGCTTGGTTGCGGCGACAGCTTGAGAAAGCTTGGCCATTTCGTCAATCTTCTGGCCGTTGAATTCAATGATGACATCTCCTTCTTTCATACCGGCTTTTTCTGCAGGGCCTTTCTCTTCAATCTGAACGACTAAAGCACCCTTTTCGTCTTTCAATCCGAAGCTTTTAGCCAATTCAGGAGTCATGGCTTGCATCATTACGCCGATTCTTCCTCTGGAGACTTTTCCGTCTTTGATCAGCTGGTCTTTGATTTGGATTGCTAAGTCAATAGGAATCGCAAAAGACAAGCCCATGAAGCCGCCCGAGGTGGAGAAAATCTGAGAGTTGATGCCGATAACCTCACCTTTCATATTGAAGAGCGGACCGCCGGAGTTTCCGGGGTTAACAGCCACGTCAGTCTGAATAAACGGTACGAATTGATCATCCGGCAGATTACGGCTTTTAGCTGAAACGATACCGGCTGTGACGGTGTTGTCTAAACCGAATGGCGCTCCAATAGCGGCAACCCATTCACCGACTTTAACCTTATCAGAGTTTCCGATTTTGACGGTAGGGAGGTCTTTAGCATCAATCTTGATGACTGCTACGTCCGTCTTTTGATCGCTGCCGATGACTTTGGCCTTGAGTTTTCTTTTATCTGTGAGATGAACGGTGAGCTCATCTGCACCGTCAACAACGTGATGGTTGGTCAGAATATAGCCGTCAGGAGAAATAATGAAGCCTGAACCCTGGCCGTGTCTTTCGGGAGTGCCAAAGCTTGGGAAATCATCGCCGAACGGGAAGGGGAAGCCGAATTTTCTTAGTTCTTCGAACGGATCTTGACCTCTCGGACGTTTGTTTTTGGTAACTTTCTTGGCTTTTTTGAGTGTTTCGATGCTGACAACTGCCTTGCCGTTATCTTCCACTAACTTAGAGAAATCAGGTAAAGCTGCAATCAGTTGAGTCGGGGTGACTTCCTGAGCGTTTGCAGCAGGAAGAAGAGTATTTAGAGCCGCTGCTGAGGAAAAAACGAAGGAGAATGCAACAGCAGAAGCAACGAGTGATCTTTTAAGAGAAGTAGAAGTCATAATGATTTTGCTCTTCTAATTTGTAAAAAGTTCTGTCGTTTCATCATTAATAAAATTCCTTAAATTTAGCTTAAAAGAAACCGGCTCTCTGTAAATAATTACATCACTGTTTAATCACATTACTGCTCTAAATGATAAAAAAAGAAAATGCTGAAAAAATTGCTCCATGAACTAAAGAAAGGCGGCTTTTTTTACTTCATTAATTTCTTCGGTAAGTTCTATCCTTAAGCATTTGAGTAATCGTTGGCAAGCCTCGGAGAGAGGGTGCCCAGGGCGGAACACCAAAATACCAGAAAAATTAATTTTTATCTCAAGAGGTTTGACGACAATCCCAGAATTTAAAAAGTGATGAGCTGCTATCGGACTGACAAGTCCCATCCCAAGTCCTTGTTGGGCCATTACGCAGATAGTTAAAGAATATGGAGTTTCTGCAACAACTTTTAGAGAGTTAAATCTTTCACCTAAAACCTCTGAGAGCTGTTTTTGAGAGCTATCTTCCGGACTCAAGGAAAGAAAGGGATATTCTAAAAGTTGTTCAATCGTAACTTCTTTTTCTTTTGCGAGAGGATGATTTTGATGCATAACTAAAACCCCTTCTTCTTTAAATAAATGAGAATGTTCTAGTTTTTCATAAGGCATCTCGTCTGCCATTAGTCCGAAATCAGCAAGTCCGGCCGAGACCTGTTCATAGACCTCCTTTGAACTTAACACCTTTAAAGAGAGAAAGATGTTTTCTTTATCCATATTAAAACGCTTGAATACTTTTGGAAGAAAGACATTCCCAAGAGCAGGAAAACTCGCAACAGTAATCGAGCCTTCATTAAGTTGCTTAAGAGAATGAAGTTTATGAGTGAGGGTATCGATGCCAATAAAGTATTTATAAACGTCGACTAAAAAAGCTTTGGCTTCTCTTGTGGGAACTAATCTACCGCGAACACGATGAAAAAGCAGGACGTCAGCTCTTTCCTCGAGTTTCCGGATGGCCTGACTGACTGCAGGTTGAGATATTCGCAATTTCTCTGCCGCCTGTTTAGTACTTCCTGTTTGCATCACCAGTCTGAAAATTTCAATTTCTCTATGCATATTCAATCTTATAAGTTTTACTTATAGCCTAAATAATTTTAGCTGTTGATCATGCCCCCTTTGTTATTTATCTTAATTTATGTTGAATCTCACGGAGGAAAACATGAAGCAGTACCACGACACCAAGGGCAATCTCTTTGCCAGCCTTTCTCCAGCGGTTTGGAGAGCTTCCACAGTTGTTTTTGATAACTTTGAGGACTTTGTGGCAAGGAAATCTAGGCAACCAGACGGTTATAGTTACGGACTGACCGGAACGCCAACAAACAGAGAACTGGAGAGAGCAATTGCAGAATTAGAAGGAGCTAAGCATTGTGTTGGCTTCCCTTCGGGGCAAGCAGCTTTAATGGCTACAGTGATGGCCTTTGTTCGCGGAGGAGATCATCTCCTAATATCTGAGTCATGTTATGGAGCGTTAAAAACCTTTGGAAAAAAATGGCTCAGCCAAATGGGAGTAGACGTTGAATTTTTCCCTCCGGCCATTGGAGGCGAGATCCAAAAGTTTTTGAAAACCAATACAAAAATGATCTGCATGGAGTCTCCCGGTACTGTAACGATGGAGATGCAAGATGTCGATGCAATAACATCCATTGCTAAAAGAAATGACATCCTGACAATGATTGATAATACATGGGCGAGTCCTCTGTTCTTTAAACCTTTGGAACATGGGGTAGATTTTTCAATAGAGTCCGGCACCAAAATGTTTGGGGGTCATTCGGATTTATTGTACGGATCGGTAAGCCTTAATAATTTTGATCAATATTCAGTTTTACGTGAAACTCAAAGTATTTTGGGATTAAATTGTTCTCCAGAAGACTGTTTTTTAGTACTTCGCGGAATGGAGACTTTCGAGTTAAGACTGCGCAAACAAAGCGCATCTACACTCAAAATCGCATATTGGATAAGTCAACAGCCTCAAGTAAAAAAACTTTTTTATCCACCCTATGAAGGAGATCCGGGCTACCCGCTCTGGAAAAAACAATTTACTGGATCAGGTCCTCTATTTTCTTTTTCTTTCGCCGAGGATAACGAAAAAGCTATAGCCGCATTTTTCAACAACCTAAAAATGTTCTCTATCGGAGCGAGCTGGGGAGGCACACGCTCTCTTATTGGTTTTTATCCGGCATCTCTCCAGAAGGCCAGAGAGTTTTCACCTACACAAGATGCTCTTGTAAGAGTTGCTATCGGCGTTGAAGACCCTCAGTTGTTAATTAATGATTTAAAAAATGCCCTTCTGGCCTGGGAGTCTGCACTCTAAAACCATTGAGTGACATTTTTACTTGAAGGTGGAAAATTATGCTAACTGTACTATTACTGCAGCTCGTTGTTGTCGTGGCCTGTATTTTGATTGGATCAAGGTATGGAGGGATTGCTTCCGGCCTTTTTGGAGGGTTGGGACTTGCGATTCTTGTTTTCTTATTTGGTCTTAAGCCGGGATCGCCTCCAATCAATATTGTATTAATTATTTGCGCCATCATTTCTCTTTCCAGTGCGCTCCATGCTGCTGGAGGTTTGGACTATTTGGTTGGGATTGCTGCAAAAATATTGAGAAACAACCCCAAACGCATAACGTATATGGCACCGTTGGTAACTTGTTTTTTCTCTTTGCTTTGTGGTTCGTCTTACGTAGCTCTGGCTGTATTTCCCATAATCGTGGAAATTGCCTATAAAGAAGGAATTAGGCCAGAGCGCCCGATATCCATGGGACTATTGGGAGCAACGCAGGCTTTGACGGGAAGCCCAATGAGCGCAGCAACCGCTGTTTTGGTTAGTGTGCTAGCCGTGTATGGAGTTACTCTAGGGCAGGTGATGCTTGTTTGTATACCCTCGGTTGTCTGCGCCTTAATGCTAGCCGCTTTTGTTGTATCTCATCATGGGGTGGAGTTAGATAAGGACCCTGAATTTATTCGTAGGCGTGATAGCGGAGAGTTAGCTCCTCCCGCAGAAGTCAAATTTGAGGCAATTAAGCCGAAAGCAAAGATAGCAGTAGGTGTATTTATTGCTGCTATTGTAGTTACAGTACTTCTCGGATCCTTCCCCTCTTTGTTGCCAACTTGGGAAGTAGGAGGAAAAGTAACCCGTCTTTCTATCCCGTTTACCATCAGTTTGGTGATGTTTTCTTTTGCGGCCCTGATGATTCCTCTCTGTGAAATTAAACCAGGAAAGATCATACAATCCTCAATCTTTAGTTCAGGGATGATGGCGGTTATAAGTCTGTTTGGCGTAGCTTGGATGTGCGATACTTTCTTTAGCAACAACAAGGGTACTTTTATAACTTTTTACCAAACCTATTTTTCGGACTCTGTCTGGCTCTATGCAGTTGGGTTTTTTATCATCTCCTTCCTAATCGCTAGTCAAGGAGCAGCAACAACGATTGCGATGCCGCTAGGAGTCACTTTAGGTATCCAAGCACCATATTTGCTTGCCTTATTTCCGATAGCGAATGGCAGTTGGTTCTTACCGATCAGCGGAAATATGTTTGCTGCTATCGCAATGGATAGAACCGGGACGACAGGAATCGGGAAGTATTTGCTAAATCATAGTTTCATCCTTCCGGGAGCTATTACTTGCTTTGGCTCAGTGTTTTTTGCATTCATTCTTATTAACTTATTCTTTTAGTTATAAAAGTTAAAACAGAGATTGGTAAATTAAAGTTTGCTCAGCTTGTCTTTCTCCTAGGCAGTTGCTTTTTTTTCCAACTGCTTAGGAGTTTGGGTGCTATAGCTAAAACAGCGTAGAGCTACCGTCCAAAGAACTCACCGATTCATGCAAATAAGGTCGGCAGATAAAAGTCGTTTTGAAAAGTGCCTCTTTAAGATCTCCTTCAAGTTCTGCCCAAAGCATCTATATCCCCGTATTGGATGAAAAAAGTTTCTTAGCAGGCAACTAAAAATTAATATCAGAGATATAGACATTTTTAAAGAGAGGCTTAAATTGAAAAAAGTTGCTTGTCTGCTGGCTGCAGCAATGCTTTGCCTAGGTTTGACCGCTTGCAATACCGTTAAGGGTGTAGGGCAGGATGTTTCCGCAGTTGGCGGCGATATCGATTCAGCTGCTACAGCAGTTCAAAATAAGATGTAATACGTTTTAGTCCGAACAATTAACTTATCCGAAAGGAATTATTATGAAAAAGTTTGGAATTACAGCAATTCTCGTTGCATTCGTTCTTGCTATCGCAGGGTGCAATACTGTGAAGGGCATTGGTAAAGACGTCTCCGCTGCCGGAGAAGGAATCAATAAAGGCGCAACCGCAGTATCCAATAAATTCTAGAACTAGTTATCAGAGTATTCGTCGTCAGCTTCGTCCTGATTTTCTGATCTCTGTTTTTGGGTCGCGGGAAATGAAATCTTAAAGGTGATACCTTTCCCGTCGAGACCGTCTTCTAGCGACGGTTTGCCGCCGTGCAGTTCTGCAACTCGTCTGACAATTGCCAGACCGATGCCGGTTCCCGGGATTGTTTTTGTTCCCTCGGCACGATAGAACCTTTCAAAAATTCTTGCTCTTTCGGCCTCCGGGATGCCGGGACCGTCGTCTGAGACTTCAACAATACCGTTACCATTCTCGATACCGGTCGCGATTCTGATGTGGCCCCCTTCCGGTGTATATCGAATGGCGTTATCGCACAGATTCGTGATCATGAGCTGTAAAGCGTCTTTATTGCCGAAAACAATCGCTTTGCTTTTTTCGAGAGTTGAAATCTCAATGCCTTTCTGTTCAGCGACTACGCTGATTTCATCTTGAATGCTTGTTGCCAATGCATGAAGGTCTAGTGGCGCCATAGGCTTTTCGGAATTGTCCGGATCCAAACGCGCCATCGTCAGCAACTGGGTTACAAGACGGGTTGCTCTTTTAATGCCTTCTTTTAAGCGTCCGAATGCTTTTGCCTTTGCTTCTTCGGTCTTAGCTCTTTCTGCTAGTTGAATTTGAAGATTTAGTGCCGTAAGGGGCGTCCTCAACTCATGGGCAGCATCGGATGCGAAACGGCTTTGCAGTTTGAAGCTGTCGGATAGACGAGCAAGCAAGTCGTTCAAAGAATTTACCAAAGGGGCTAACTCTACGGGCATCCCCTTCATAGAAAGAGGTTGCAGGGAGGTAGGAGAGCGCCTGGCGATAGCCCGGGAGGCTCCCTCAAGGCTCGAGAATCCGTGACGGATGAAAATCCATAGAATCAAAGCGATCACCGGAACGGCTACTATCAGGGGAATAAGGATAGGTTTGGCGGTTTTAATGGCGACTTCGCTTCTTAGAACAGCTGGCTGAGCCACTTCCACAATCTGCCCTGTTAGGTTTTGAGAGGTATAGAGCCGCCATGGTCTGCCGTCTATGAGGATATCTGAAAAACCAGTCCTCTCAGCTATCGGCAGCTTCTCCATATTGCGGGAGATAAAGGTCATTCCACTGATGGGATCATGAATTTGTACCACCAGACTATCATCGGCAGGCAGAAGAGCTCCTTTTTTTAGAAAAGGGATCTCTCCGCTGTGGATGGAGTTGAGCGAAAGCGCAACCTGCTTTAAGGAATTGTCCAGGAGCCTGTCGACCTGCTGTTGAACGGCAAAATAGGTCGCAATACCTTCACAGAAGGTACTGAATAAAAGAACGACAATAACGGACGCCAGAAGCCGTTTTCGGATGGAGAACAATTAGGTCTCCAGAATATAGCCGACGCCTCTGACAGTTTTAATGCTGTCTTCCGAGAGTTTTTTCCGCAAGTGGTGAATATGAACCTCAATAGCATTAGAGCCAATCAAGGAATCATAGTTGTAAAGTTTTTCTTCCAACTGAGCGCGAGAGAGAACAATGCCCTTTCTTTCGGCCAGAGCAAAGAGCAGAGCATATTCTTTGCTCGACAGGATGATAGATTGTCCGTCAAATAAAACTTCACGGGTGGTAGGATTAATTGTTAAACGACCTCTTTCGATGATTGGATCTGCACGTCCTGCCGAGCGTCTCAGAAGAGCTCTGACACGAGCATTTAATTCGTCTAAATCGTAAGGCTTGATGAGGTAATCATCGGCTCCGGCATCGAGACCTTCAATTTTGTCATTAACGGTATCTCGGGCGGTTGTAATGAGAACCGGTGTATGGTTTTTCTTGCGTCTCATATCTTTTAAGACATTAAGTCCGTCCTTGCCCGGGAGACCAAGATCAAGAATTACGATTCCGAATGAAGTGGTATCCAGAGCGATGGTTGCAGAGCCCCCGTCCTTCACCCAGTCAACGGCATAGCCTTCCGATTTGAGCCCGTCGACGACAGCCTCACCGATCATTTCATCGTCTTCAACCAATAGAACGCGCATAGTTTTCTCCAAACATCATTTCGTGATTATCTCATGATGGTGAGACGATGGCGATCTTAATTACTAATTAGTGAAATTGTCGTCTGTTTGAAAAATAAGACAATTTGATCTTCTCTTGGGCGCCTTTTGATTTGTGGAAGGCTGCAACATTTCAGGAAAAAGGCCTCGTCGCTCTTTATCCCTATTGTGGATCTCGGAGAATGTCTTCACCTGGTTTTAATTGATAACAAGCTTTTGCGTACTTTTCTTAAAAAGTGCCTAAAATCTCGTTCCTAAAAATACCTGTTATAAGAAAGCTCGAGAAATTTTTGGTGTTTAATAAAACCTTGGATTCAATGGAGTAAGCCATGTCCGATTATCAAATGATGAACCAACAGCAGCCGAACTTTCAGCAGCAGCCTAATTTTCCGGTTAATCAGGTTCCTCGCAATTTAGTTACCGTTACGCAGATAGTATATTTTCTGCACGGCCTTTCCATTGTGCTCGGAGTTTTTTCCGGAGCTTCTATTGCTACTGCATTCGTATTCGGTTGGCCGTCTATTATTGCCGTCATCATTAACTACGTCAAAAGAGGCGATGTGCAAGGAACGTACCTCGCCAGCCACTTCACTTGGCAGATTAGAACGTTCTGGTATGCGTTCTGGTGGATTATCTTTGTTTGGGTCGTCGGCTTCTTCTTAGCCTTCATCCTCGTTGGATTAGCCGTGTGGTTCATCGGTTTTATTGTTCTGGGTATTTGGGTGTGCTACCGCATTATTCGCGGCTGGTTGAGATTGTCTGATGGCCTGCCGATGCCAATCTACTAGTAAGCGGTTACTTACTTTGACGTATCAAGGATTGAAAAAATGGCCGGTTGGCAGTAAGTACCAATCGGCCATCGTGTATTGAGCTTACGAATGCTAGCGATTTAGGATTTTTCAGCAGGCTATTTGCTCAGAGAGTGCTTAGAAAAATTTCATCGGACTTTGAGCCAAGATAACTCCCCCACAGACAATTACCAGAGGCCAGGCGACCAGGGGAGAAAAAATCACTCTTAGAATGCGGTTGTTTGGAACGAAGCCAACGCCGTAGACGAAGCAGAAGCTCATGCCTAACATCAAGCCCACCAACCAGCCATGAGGAACCGAGTGCATGTCCGTCGAAATGATTCTTGGGAACACGATAATGGTGCCGGCAATGGCTAGTGCAAGTAAAAAAGAAAGTATTCTCATTCTTATCTGAAAAAGAAAATAATGCCCGGCTTGCACCGGGCCTGTTCCAAATTATTTGTCGTTATCGATCTTTGTTGTGAAGTTTGCTGAGCCCCAGATCATGAGTACTAAGCAAGCCAACCATAAAAAGTAGATCATTATTTACTCCTTCGAGAGCCCCGAGGGGCTCATTCCTTAATTAGTACAAGTTCTTAGAGTTATCTTGGATAACCTTCGGTGTAAGCTTGCCGCTCAATACTTTGTATGCCCAGCCGGTGTAAAGAAGAACAATCGGCAGGAAAATCAAAGTAACGCAGAACATGACGAACAATGTTGTGTGAGAGCTTGTGCAGTCCCAGGCTGTCAAAGAAGAAGCCAGGTTTGTTGAGGACGGCATCAAGAACGGGAACATTGCTGCGAGCGGAGTAAATACTGTACCGATCATTGCTAAAGAAGAGCAGATGATGGCCCAGCCGGCTTTCTTGCCGCTGATAAACAGGGAAGACAGCACGCCGCCTGCAACAGCAAGAACAGGAAGGATCCAGAGCACAGGATACTTAGCAAAGTTGGCAAACCAGGCACCCTCCTGAATCTCAACGGTCTTGTTGAGCGGATTCGGGAGCATTGCAGGATCAATGGCGGATGTGATGACATAACCCTTGATTCCGAAGTAGACCCAAATGCCTGCCAAGATGAACAAGATTGCATAGAGGAAACCGGCAATCTGAGAGCACTTGGCAGCTTTACTTTGCAAATCTCCCACAGATCTCAAAACAAGGTAGTTTGCACCCTGAGAAATGAAGATGCAGATAGAGACAATGCCGCAGAGAAGGGCAAACGGATTAAGGAGTGCCCAGAAGGAACCAGTGTAGAAGCTACGCAGGTTATCGTCGAAGTGGAATGGGACGCCCTGAAGAAGGTTGCCGAAAGCTACACCGCAAACGATTGGAGGTACAACGCTGCCAACGAACAACAACCAGTCCCAAGTGCTTCTCCAAGTGGTGTTTTCCACTTTGCTTCTGTAGTCAAAACCAACCGGTCTGAAGAACAGAGCGAAGAGGACCAACAACATTGCCCAGTAGAAACCGGAGAAGGATGTTGCGTAAATCAGCGGCCATGCAGCAAAAATAGCACCGCCGCCGGTAATGAACCAAACCTGGTTGCCGTCCCAGTGAGGGGCAACCGCATTGATCATGATGCGTTTTTCATCGTCGTTTTTTCCGAGGAACGGCAATAAGGTACCGATACCCATATCCTGGCCGTCCATAATGGCGAAGCCGGCAAGGAGAACCCCGATAAACAACCACCATATAACTTTTAGTACTTCATAATCTAACATTTATGTACCCTCCTTACTTGGCAGCCTTGGCAGCTTGTTCGTGGTGATAGGCGCCTGTTCCCAAAGAGCTAGGACCTAATTTAGCGAAACGAATCATCAACCAAGCTTCAACAATGAGCAAGCCGGTGTAAAGAATAACCAGGCTGGCTAATGAACCCCAGACTGAACCTACAGACAAGGAAGAAACAGACAAGTGGGTCGGGAGAATTTCCCAAATTGTCCATGGCTGTCTGCCGTATTCAGCAACGAACCAACCTGCTTCGCAAGCAAGCCAGGGTAATGGAACGGAGATGACGGCCAATTTAAGAAGCCAATGCTTCTTATCGATAACTCTCTTGTATGCATACCAAAGAGAGAGACCGAAGATGAAAATCAAAGCAACGCCGACGCCAGCCATCAAACGGAATGCATAGAACATTGCGTCGATAGAGTATGGGATGGAATCGTTAGCAGCTTTTTGGATATCTGCTTCAGTAACCTTAGCGGGGTCGTTCTGATATTTCTTAGTCAACAGTCCGAAGCCAAGATCTTTCTTGTGCTGTTCAAAGAGAGCTTTGACTTCAGCGTTATTCGGATCTTTTCTGAGCTGTTCAAGAGCGCCGACAGCGACTACGCCGCTAGCAATCTTGACCTTATTTTCAGCAATGATTTCTTTAAGGCCCGGAACTGTCTTATCGAAGCTGCGGGTTGCAAGAATACCGGCGAGATAAGGAACTTTGATTTCGAAAGTATTCTCTTGCTTTTCAGGATCAGCAAAAGCGACTAAAGCCATTGCAGCCGGAGCAGGTTCAGTTTCCCACATACCTTCCATAGCAGCTAACTTAGCCGGCTGGTCTTGAGCTGCTAAATAGCCGGATTCGTCACCTTGCCAAGCGGCAAGCAATGAAGCACAGAAGCCAAAGCAGGCAGCAACACGGAAGCTGCGTTTTGCGAAGTCAATGTCACGGCCTTTGAGCAAGTACCATGCGGAGATTGCCAAAACGAAAGCAGCACCGGTGGCGTAGCCGGCAGTAATGGTATGGAAGAACTTTGTCTGAGCCCATGGGCTGAGAATGACTGCGAAGAAGTCATTCATTTCCATACGCATTGTCTGATAAGAGAAGCTGGCACCGGCAGGGTATTGCATCCAACCGTTAGCAACAAGAATCCACAGAGCGGAAAGGTTGGAGCCTAATGCCATGAGGATAGTACATAAGAAGTGAGTGCCTTTCTTGACTTTATCCCATCCGAAGAAGAATAGGCCGATGAAAGTGGACTCTAAGAAGAAAGCCATTAAGCCTTCAATAGCAAGAGGAGCACCGAAAATGTCCCCTACATAGTGAGAATAGTATGACCAGTTAGTACCGAATTGGAACTCCATGGTAATACCGGTTGTGACACCCAAGGCAAAGTTAATACCAAATAACTTGCCCCAGAATTTCACCATGTCTTTGTAGACTTGTTTCCCGGTCTTTAGGTAGCAGGCTTCCATTGCTACCAAAATCATCGAGAGACCCAAAGTTAGTGGGACAAAAAGGTAGTGATACATCGCGGTCGCCGCAAATTGCAGGCGCGACAGATCAACTAGTTCTGTTGAGAGCATATTCCCTCTCCTTTTTCGTTATTAATTAAAGAAGTGTTAATAGAAGTATTTCTGGAAAGAATACCTGCGCTTACGGCTTCAGGAGTCTGCTCGGTTTTGGTATCAGGTCCGAAGAAGACAAAACATATCGCAGCAATAATTGCAAGCTTGCAGCCGATGACTGCAGAAAGCTCCCATATAAGCTTTTTATCGTTCTTTTTCATAAAGCGGTAAAAACAGGTTCCAATGTAACAATGAATTTCAATTCGTTATATTACCTATTGCAATAAGTGTAATAGGAAAAAATGTTCTGAATGGGATCATGGACTTGTGATATTTGGATTCGGTGCCGGAACATCATCGCCCTCCTCCCAAGGAAGGGGTAATAATGCCATAAAAGCAAAGAAAATCAAGGCCACAGCGACAACGAGCCACTTCCAGAGTTTTTTCTTTTCTCGAGAGTCCATAGTGAAATACAAACGAATTAAAAAAAGTGGAAAAAGAGACGTGAATAGTACAACGGACACCTATCCCATTGTCCCATGAGGAAAAGAATATACACAATAAAAAACTCTCGATTTCCGTTCGAACTTATCTTGGGAAATCGAGAGTTATATGCTTAAAAATTAAAACTTGTTATTCTTCAGCGGTTTTCGCTTTTGTTCTTCTGGTTCTCTTTGGTTTTGCCGTTGTGTCTTCGGCCGCAGCAGCCGTTTTCCTAGGGGCCCGTCTGCGAATAGGACTTTTTGCCGGAGCAGCAACCTTTTTCAGAGCCGGATTTTTCGGCTGAGAGCTGGCGGTCATAGCCGGATCCTTGAAAGTCGGAGCTCTCAAAATTTCAACAGGCTTTTCCGGCTCTTCAACCTCGACTTTAACTTCCTGTTGAACTTCCTCTTCATCCTTACCCATCGGAATGCGGACAATGGGAGGAGGTGCTTTAGCTTCTTCCTCCGTGATTTTCCAGAGTTCAAGAAGTTCTTTTTGTGTCGGTGCCGGAGTTGTTTTTACGCGTTCTCTTCTGGCAGCAACGGAATCACGAACGATTTTTTCGAGGCTGTCGAGAGGAATACGGTTAAGATCATCAAAACAAATGGCACTGCGGTCAGCCAAAACGCCCTTCACACTGTCTTTATAGTTTTCAACAACAGAAGGTTCAGCAATGAAAAGGGTCATTGTTTTTTCTGTTGATTCAAGGGCGAAAAGAGGACCATGAAGTTCATAAAAAGCGAGCCCATATCTCATGCTTTCGCGGACGCCTCTAGCCGAACGTCTAATCATACTGCAGACGCGAGCCATGGCAACACGCCGATCGGCAGGTAATTCTCTAAGATAACCTCCTACAGTCGTGGCTTTGAGCTCCATTAAATTCCTCCATGAACGACATATCTTTAGACAAACTATTATTATAACTCATTTATCTAAAACGGTTTTTTACCATTTTGGCTGTGAGCGCCGATTGTTCGGTCTTCGCAAAGGATTTACGCCGTAAAAGTCACGTATAGATGACGTTTTTGCAACTCATCAAAAAGAAAGCAAAATTTTTAAAACGATTCCTGTGATTAATCCACTAAATCCTTAGTAGTTCAATTAGAGTTGCGGAAAGTTACGAGCTTTTAGGTAAAGAGAGTATTTTCTTTTTGTCAATATAACTTTTTGATCTTAGACGCGAAGATTTCGTTCTTGGATTTTTATGGAAGAAGGGCCTCCTCCTGTCCCAGGATTTTTAGCCTCGGATCAAAGCAGGAAAACTAAGAGCAAGACCGTCTTTAGTGAATAAAAATGATGCTTTTTGCCAAGAGGTCCTCCAGCCGTTTTACGGAGGCCGTAATTTTTTCTCTAGCTCCACCAAACATTTCCTGTCTCTTCTTTAATCGTTTCGGTATAACCTCCTGTTTTTCTGTCTTGATTTGAAATGACCTATCTAATAATCTGAAACAGCCCCCGTTAAGAGTGTCTTAGGCAAGCTTAGAGAGGGGAGGTGACAGAAAAGATAAAAATAGTAAAATTAGTAAAATAATTTTACAAGGGTAATTTAAATACCCCGCACTGTTTTTAGAGCAAAAGGCACTAACTCCGAGGAGTGAAGCTGGTGCTGGTACTTATTTACTCCAGAACTTTACAGTCCCAACATGCAAGAAAATTATTCTTTAAAGCCGAGCAATGTGTTGCTGTCTAATTGGCAAAATCATCCCAATTTTTCTAATGAAGAAAATTCCAATTCCATTACCAAATTAAAGAAAACTTATGTGGGAATCGACTTTGGTACTTCTACAACTGTAGTATCCGTTCTTGCACAAGATTCTCGGCTTTCATGGTGTCCGGTCTCACTTCAGATAGAGCAGTCTTTACCAGATGGAGGAACGGAGGAAGATACTATCGTTAGCTCGGTACTTGCGTGGAAGGATTCGCGGCTTTACTTCGGTCTTCCCGCTTATAAAATCAAGCAGAGATATAGAAGTGGAGCAGGCAAAACTCACTTTTCATCATTTAAAATGGGTTTGGGAGTAAGTGTAGGCTCGACATATCCTAAAACAAGCTTGTCTGAAGGTAATGGTCATGGTGTCATTATTGAGACGGCGAAGGACGCTACTAGAGAGTTCTTCAAACTTTTAGTCCCTCAAATTACTAAGGCTTTGGTTAAAAACGGTCTCCCTCCTGTTGCAGAGTATGGAATTACGGTTCCAGCCTCATTCCAGGCGAACCAAAGGAAAGAGCTGCAGGAAGCCCTGGCAGATGCTGGGATTGCTATATCGGAAAGCTGCTTTATTGATGAACCTAATGCGGCTCTCCTAAGTTATTTATTCCAAAGCTCTACGGGTCAGGAGGATCCTCTTCTAAAGAATGCCTTGGAGAGAGGACCAGTTAATATCTTAGTCTTTGATTTCGGAGCAGGCACTTGTGATATTTCTATATTAAAAATTTCGCAAGGAATACAATCCGGACGCCCTCAATTAGTTTCTCAAAACCGTGCAATCTCCCGCTTTACAGCGTTAGGGGGTGACAATATAGATCGAGCTATCGCTAAGCAGTTCCTTTATCCTCAGCTGATAAATGGCAGAGAAAATATTGAACTAACCCAAAGTGTTATTAATGGCACAATCATTCCCGATCTCCTTCCTGTTGCCGAAAAATTGAAAATTGCATTTTGCGAGTGGATGACAAGAATGGATATTTCGACTCTTGATGAGTTAAAGGATCGGGAACATGTAATTACTGAAAGACCGTATAAAACAAAGATTTCCCAGGAAGAGGTGATTCTCTCCCGACCTTCTCTGTCAGCGCAAGAATTTGCTGAAGTAATGTCTGGCTTTACTGGAGACTGGAACGAAGAAGAGTCGGAAGAGTCAGACCATGTTTACTCGCCGGTTGCAGATGCGCTCTCCAAAGCAGGAATGGAATCAGATGAACTTTTTGGAGTATTGTTTATTGGAGGAAGTTGCGGCAATCCTTTAGTTGTGAGAAGCATCATGGACAATTTGCCAGGAAACGTAAAGGCAATTGTTCCTGAGGATTTGCGGTGTCATGTTTCACAAGGAGCGGCAATTCACTCTACCTCGTACCACGGCTTCAATCATGATCTAATACAACCTATCACTTCAGAGCCCATTTGTCTCATAACTAAAGGCGGACAACTTAAGACGTTAATCAAAGCCTCAACTCCTTTACCGTCTACTTCCATTGAAACAAGAGTTAAAGTGGCCGAAAGCGGACAGAGCATCGTGGAGTTACCTCTTTGTCTTAGCTCAAAAAATAGATTTTTGGGCAAGCTTTCATTGGAGGCCCCAAGAATAGCTTTTACACAGGATGCCGAGATCACTGTTACGTGTGAACTAACTAGAGAAAAATTGTTGAAGGTTTCCGCTGAATGCGAAGGTGTTAAGGTAATGTCAAAATTACTTAATCCTCTTTCGTGCCAAACTTTATACGATAAGGATATTCAATACCACCTAGCTCTTCAGGAGCTTAATACCTTTCTTTTGGATGGAAGTTTGAAATATCACCCGGAAGCTGTAGAACATATGATGGAAGTTTGTGGGCGGACAGGCAGGTATCGCGAGGCAGTTGATTACTGCAGATGGTTAGAAAAATACGATGATCAAGACCTCTCTACAAACATTTGCTACTACTATTCCCAAGCAGGAGAATACAAATTATCAGAAAAATGGGGGAAGAAGGCATATAAAAGAAATCCGAATGCAGTGAATACATATAACTGCGCTTGTGTTGCGCAAGGGGAAGAAAGGATAAAGCTCCTCCGAGAATCTCTTGAGAGGAATCCAAATTTTTCTCCGGCACTTTATCTTCTTGGTCTTTCCTTAGCGGATATGGGAGCTCCCGAAGGGACAAAATTGCTGAAGAGAGTGATGAAGATTTACTCTCAAGAAATGTCTAGAAACCAGCTTTCTGATGTGGATTCTGCACGTTATTTAAAAGTAGCAAAGATAATTGGAGACCAAAGCGAAATAAAAAAAATAGAAGCTTATAAAAATAAAAAGAGGCCAGTTAGTGACCAATCTTTTTATAACGAAGACAATCTTGCAGCCACTATTACTCACAACTCTCTCAGGAGGAACTCATAATGCCATGGGGAAGCAAATTTCGTGTAGAAAGTCAAGAACAAAAATTAGTCACGGAAGAAATGTCAAGTGACAATGTTTCTTTAGGATGGATAAAAGGATTTGCTGGGAGCGGAAAGACGTTAATTCTAAAAGACATTCTGAAAAGACACAAAATAGATTATCCCTCCGATGACGTTTGTTTCATTACCTATACTCATGCTTTAGGCGACATGGTAAAAGGTGGGGGGGGGATATTGAGAATTGTCATGTTTGTACTCATACGCAATTTTTAAGTGATCGTCGAAGTTATGATTTAGTGTGTTTGGATGAAGTTCAGGACATAAAACTTTCAGACTTGATCAAGATAAAAAGCTATGCTCGAAAATTAATTGTCTGCGGAGATAACACTCAGCAAATTTATCCTTCAAGCGCAAGTGAGGGTGAAATAGAATCGGTTTTGAAGTACTGTACCGAGCGCTCTTTACATAAGGTTTATAGAACAACAAAGAAGATCCTAGAGATAGCGGATTGTATCTATCCCGATGCTAATTTGTTTGCGGCAATTCCAGATGGCCAAGCTCTCAAACGAGGGGTAGATGCCAACTATGCTCAATTTAATTCCCTTGAAGAAGAGGTTAAATTTATTTGGGAAAGGGCTCGTGACGAATGCGCAGCACACGAATCTGTGGGTATCTTGTTCCCTAAGCATAAAGATGTGGCTACATTCGGAAAAGTTTTGGCCTCGATTCTTGGGCTGCCAACGCCACCCAAAAGAGGGTATAAGTACAAATCGGGAGACTATGAGGACTTCAATGATTTCTGGGAGTCCAATGACATTCCGTTACAGTACGTTGGTGGAGGGAATGGATCTTTTGAAAGAGGAAATAGTGAACCAATGGTGTATCTGTTAACTTACCATAGTTCGAAAGGTCTAGATTTTTATTCTGTCTATCTTCCTTTCTTGGATGAAGATAAGGATATTGCCTGGGACAGCATCCGAAATTCAATTCCTGATATTGAGAGAAAACTTTTCTTTGTCGCCTCAACAAGGAGTCGAGGAGACTTAACGTACACCTTTACTGGAAATGCTCCTCACCCCTTCCTGCAAGAGATTATCGATGAAGGCCTTCTCAATCAGATTGAAGACTTCTCAACGGGCGATGAACTTGCTGACAATGATGACGATGAAGACGATGATTTCTTCTAAGGGGAAAAAATGGACAGTACTTCTTATGATGTTCTTCTGACCTATCTAGAGTGGGTAAATTTGGTTCTACGAGGGTCTATAAAAATTTTTAAGGAACGGTGCATTATCTCCCAGGAACTGCCCCCTCTTATCGAACATTTCAAATTAGCTCCTGAGGTGAGCAGCGAGGAAGATGGCTACATTCTTTGTCGTTTTAATGTACAAAGTGAAGAAACAGAACTTAACCGAATACAAATTAACTCTGTTGAAGCTTTCTTCGCACTAACAGAGAGAGGCAAGAAGATTCTGTCCACATCCCAAGCGGGGGCCAGGACCACCTTAGCTTCCTTAACGTTCGATGATCAATGGAAAGAGTTCGAAAATAAACGAGCTTCCGAAGAGAAAAAACAAAATGCAGAAGATTTTTGCCGTCTAATGGGTGTTGAATCGCACATCCCATCTTCGCCCAAAGACATTGAAGATCATCTTCAAATCAACGAGGGGATGTTTCGTATTAAAGAGGAGCTCTGCAAAAAGTTTAAACCTTTCTTGGGAACTCCAGCGGCCGGCTATAAGCTCGCTTTGCATAGAGTCATGGAAATGGATCCTGAAAATAGATCCAAGAACCGAGAAGTGTGGAGAAATTTACAGGTCTTAAAAGAATCTTTTGATAGAGAAAGAACTAAACGCCCGACATTTAGCATTCTAAGTTCTGACCTCTATAAAGAAACGGAGCGTCTCCTGGACAAGGTATGCGAGAATCTGGATAGTCCCCTTTTTTCCAAAAAAGAAAAAGTTCTTTCGTACTTTCAGAAGTTACTTGTGATATATCACTATGCTTCCCTAATAGCCAATGAAAGAGACTTTTCTCTTGACGTATTCTTACAAGATTTAAAGCGCTTTAATAAGTTGGAAAAAAAAGAAATATCAGCGTTGGTTTACATATTAGGCTCTCAAATACCTAGGGAGCTTTTAACATCATGGCGTTATTTGGCAAAAGACACGGGAAGTGTAATCAAAACAGGGGACGGAAGACAACAAAAAATAAGCTTTCATGTTTTTAAAGAACATGGGAACAATGCCTCTGGCTTAGAAATTGTTGAGGAATCTTCTGGCACGAAGAATGGATGCTCCGGGAAAACGTTGGAAGACCACAAGCTCCAGTCCTCTGAGGGAGCGGAAAGTTCGAACGTTAAAAAGCGAGAGAATGACAAAAAAACTAGAGAGGATTCACAACCAACAGAAATAAAATCGCCTCAGGAAGATAGGCTGATAGAAAAGAGCTCTGGGAAAGAGCTCAGTGCGGGTTTAGGTTCTGAGGAAGATTCAGGCCTTTTCCTTCCGAAGAAATCGTCTGATGAGGAGCCTGTGGGCTCAGCAGTCGCACTCACAACACAGGAAAATGTGAAAGAAGATCCTGCGGAGACGAAGCAGTCACGCAAAGTAGGAGCCGCCCGAGTCCCAGCCGAGAAAGGGAAGAAAGAGGCAGGAGACAATTCTCTTTGCTTAGAGGAGAGCTCCAAAAAACTAAAAGAAAAGCCGAGGAGTCCTAGAACTGGAAAGTCAGTTCTGCAAAGAACGAGGGCTTCGGAGAGATCTAAGAAAAAACTTTCTCAGACAACATCTGTTGTCTCCCACTCTAATAAAACAGCTAAGGGTAAAGAAGTGACTAAACCCTTAAGACAGTCAGAAGGAAAGGGAAAGAAAGCGAAAGAAGACAGCCAAGAGATATTGCTGCCTTTTCCCGAAGGCGATTCTGCACAAAACATCCGTTGAGCTATTTTTAAAGACGGGGATTGGTCGAGTAAGGCTGAACACTGCATGCAAACCAGTACATAGAGGTGGAAAGGCTACTTCACGTTGCTTAAGAACTGGCCGGAGTACCCTAGTTCGGTTCGGTGAGGGTTATCTAAGAAATAAGCTGTGGATTCCCAAAAAAAAACGCCCAAGATTTCTCTTGGGCGCCAAATTAACTCAAATCAAATCTAAACTGTCGCTTCTATTGTGCAGTTGCTGCCACTTTACCGGCCTGTCTTCCGAAAGTGAAGATATCGGCGATGGCATTTCCGCCAAGACGGTTAGCTCCGTGAATACCGCCTGTGACTTCACCGGCTGCGTAAAGTCCAGGAATTGGCTTTCCGGCCGCATCAAGAACCTGAGTTTGGGTATTGATTTTCAGACCGCCCATGGTGTGGTGGACAGTCGGAACTTTCTTAACGGCATACCAAGGACCCTCGGTCATAGGCTTATCTTCTTTGTTGTTGGCTACGAAGCCATATTTATCTTTTTCAACTTTGCCGGTTGCGACTTTGTTGTATTCATCAACGGAAGCCTTAAGTTTAGCTGGATCCATGCCTGTCTTCTTTGCCAACTCGTCTAGTGTTGCGCCTTCAACGACTGCGCCAAGTGAAGCCATGTCTGCGATAGTGGCTCCGTTTCGGTCCACCCAATCACGGCCCGGATATCTTACATGATTGACGACGAGCCAGTAGGTGGAGTGCGGCTGAGCAAAAATAGCTTTGCACAATGTGTCACGAGCGGCGCCTTCGTTCACGAAACGATCTCCGTTTTCATTGATGAACAGACGGTTTCTGCCGGAGGTCCTGATGTGCTCCATCAAGCCGGTTCCCGGGGTTCCGCATGGATGGAGCTGAATGTCAGACATGCCGATGACATCAGCTCCAACATTTTTACCCATGGCAATGCCATCTCCTTGGGCAGCTTTCTGAATTGTTGAAGCACCGATTCCTTTGCCAAGATCAACTTCTTTCCAAACACCTGTGTTCACCCTTCTTCTCAGTTCAACGTTTGCACCAAAACCTCCGGTGGTAATAATAACCCCCTTGCTGGCTATTACCGTAATCTTCCTGCCGTGGTTCTCTGCGACAGCACCGATGACCCGTCCGTCTTTATCTTTGATGAGGCTCTTAACGTTGGCATCGGTAATAATAGTTGCACTGTCTTTGTGCTCAGCCAAGAAGTTTTCAAGAGTACGTATGTAATGGTTGCCTGAGGGAGTAGTACCGTAGTGGCTTCTTTGCCACAGAGCTCCTGTAGCTGTGCCGATTTTATCTTTAAATGGAGAACCTAAGGATTCAAGCCATTCAATAGAGCGCATGGCGTTGGTGGTAAGGTAACGAACCAATTCCGGATTTCCTACATTGTGGCCGCCTTTCATGGTCTGGTCGTAGAATTTCTCTTCGGAGTCTTCAATGCCCATTGCTTTTTGACGTTTTGGGTCGACAGCGTTAAAAGCACCTCCGGAAACATTCGTTGAGCCTCCGAGATAGCCGAGTTTTTCTAAAACAACCACCTTAGCGCCGTTTTGAACTGCAGATACAGCAGCTGCCAAACCAGCTCCGCCTCCGCCAATCACGACAACCTGAGTATCGATAGTTTCATCTTTGGTTGGATAGGTATCGACTTTCTTGTTGAATTCGTTCTTAGCTGCACCAGCTTGTGTGAGGCAGTCTCTGACGCCTTTCTTAATAGCAAAAGAAGAAAGAGTTGCACCGGTCACGTTATCAACGTTGACGGACTGAGTTTCAACCATGCGTTTTGAGAGTTTGCCCAGAGCCAGTTTGCCAACGCCGATAGTTTCAAGATTTTTAGAAGTATCGATGCTGTCGATTTTGTGATTAACGATTTTTACAGTAACCGTCATCGGAGCGTTGTGACCGTTAACTTTGGCAGAATAGGTACCGTCGGCAGGGGCTGCTTGCAGGGTGGGAAGAGCCAATGCAAGTGCTGCGGTAAGAGGTAAAACTAATTTGTTGTTCATAAGTATTCTCCGTGGTGAGTAGTTTTAGTGTATGAACCCCAATACGTAAGTAATCAGTACTTAAGTACAATCTCCGCATAGACTAGAAAAAAATACGAACTGACCGATATGATCCACCGACTCTTTTTCTTGTTTCTATTGGCTTACGCTTTGGTTGCGCAAGGAGCGGAGCCTCTTATTCGTGTGGGAATGACGGAAGGAGGACACGAAAAAGAGCACACTCAGGTTTTCGATGAGACCAGAGATGCATTGATAAAAAAATTTGGAAAAGAAAATGTTTCTTTTGACCTCATCCACGTCAATCAATTGGTTCCGAAGATCCTTTCTCAGGAGGTTAATTTTTTCATCTCAACCACCGGGCTTTCTCGGCGTCTGCAAGCAGACGGTGCTCGCGATTTGGCGACTTTGACGTCTAAACGCTTTCCGGATCCGAATCTCTCTTACGGCTCTGTTTTTCTTACAAGAAAGGACTCGCCAATTTCTTCAATCGCTGACATGCGGGGAAGGGTTTTGGTTGGAAATCGTCCGTTAGGTTTCTATGGTTATGTAGTTCCAATTGGAGAGATAGCTCGGCACGGATATAAACCTAAGGACTTTTTCTCGAAAGAAATTTTCTTGGACTCCGGCAGTCACAACGTTTTGGCTTCTTTACTGGGAGGAGAAGGCGATGTAGCTACGGTTCCGAGTTGTTTTTTGGAGGATAACTATCCTGAAGATCATCCTTTCCGAAAAGATCTAAAGGCGATTAACGTGTTGGAGAGCAAGCCCTGTGTACGTTCAACACCCGCTTATCCGAATTGGGCCTTTTCTTCTTCCCCGGGCACCAGCCCGGAGCTAGCCCGAGATGTTCTTAAGACGCTTCTGGATATGCCTACGGATTCGAAAGGCTATCACTGGAGCGTCGCTACAAATTTCTCGGGAACGGATCAGCTCTACAAAGACTTAAAAGAAGGCATGTACACTATTCTTAATGAATGGTCTTTGAAAACCTTCTTCAAAGAATACAAGCCTTGGTTTTTCTCTTTGACTGTTCTGTTGGTTTGCTTAGCTGGCTACAGTGCTTTGTTGAATTATTTGGTAAGAAAGAAAACTCGTCAGCTGCAAAGATCAATTAAGCATCAGCAACTTCTCCAGAAAAGATCAAGAGATTCCGAAGCCAAGTTCGAATCGCTTCAGAAGTTGGGGATTATCGGTCAGATGAGCTCAATGATTGCTCATGAATTAAGGCAGCCTCTTTCGACCTTGCGGCTTTATGCCCAAGGTTTGCAGAGAAAGCTAGAAAGAGGCGAGTGGAGCGTGGAACAATCGAGCGAAGTTCTGAACAAGATCGTTACACAGGCCGAGAGAGCTGAGCAGATCGTTCAGAGTGTCAGAAATTATGCGAAAAGCAAACGGAGTGAGAAACAGGAAATTTGCCTGACGGAAATCGTGAATAATGCTTTACACGCCTTCAAACAAAGCGGCCGTTTCCGTCGAAATGTTATCGTCTCCATCCCAGAAGATATCAAGCTGTTCGCTAATCCGATGGAGCTTGAACTCGCTATTTTGAACCTGCTTCGAAACTCTGCCGATTCACTTGCAGCGTTAAATCACAAAGATCCGAAAATAGAGCTGGCAGTGCGGAGAAACGGAGATTTCGCGGAAATCGAAGTAAAAGACAATGGAGCTAAGGTTTCTGAGGCTGATTTGCAGGCGGCTACTGTTCCTCTTCACAGCAGCAAAGAAAATGGTCTGGGAATCGGTCTCTCTCTTGTAAGCAACATAATGGAAAATCACGGAGGAAGCTTAGCGCTGCATGCCCGACAGGAAGGCGGGGTGACGGCAGTCCTCTCCTTAAGAATTTTGGAAAGATAAGATGTCCGAAAGAGAACTTATTTGTATTGTTGATGATGACGCAGACCACTGCGACGCCCTGCGCTTTCTCCTAGAAAACGAAGGCTATCAGGTTAAGGTATATCTTCGGGCCGAAGAGTATCTCAATGTTGGAGAAAAAGACTGCGACTGCCTCATTCTTGACTTCAAAATGCCGGGGATTAACGGTGTTGAGTTATTGGAGCTCTTACAGGCAAAAGGTTTAACTCCGCCGACAATTTTTTTGACGGCGCACGCAGACTTGGACATGGCTATCAAGATTTTTAAAGGTGGTGCCCATGACTTAATCCAGAAGCCGGTAGATGCCGTACAGCTTCTTCAAGCCGTAGGAGAAACAATAGAAAAGCACCAAAAATTACTTAGAACTTCCTCCGGAACTGCAGAGTCGGCCCAAAAACAAATCTCGTGTCTTACACAGCGTGAGAAACAAGTTCTTAATCTGGTGTCCATGGGCTTGATGAATTGCCAAGTGGCCAGCCGATTAAATCTCAGTGAGAGGACAATAGAGACCCATCGTGCGAACGCTTATCGGAAACTTGGAATTTCTAATCTTGCTCAGTTAAGAAAGCTTTTAATGCAAAGCAAACTTTTCTAATAGAAATTCAAGTAGAACTTCATTAAAGGACCGGCCAATAAAAAAGCATTGGAAATGAAGATCTTCAGACGAGTTGCCCGTTCTCTTCTGAGTCAATTGGAAAACTTTCTCCTCAGTAATGAAAGAAGGCAGAAAAGCAGTGGAAGGAACCTAGGGCACATGTGATAAACGTTAATTTTATGACGTAGTCAAGCAATCGAAGACGGCTTCTCTTGTGTTTCTTTGGCCTGTTCTTGAAATGTTTTTACTAAGTAGTCTAAGAAAAGTTTAAGAGGCTTGTTGAAAATAAGTTCTTTAGACCAAATTAGAAACATCGGACTTTCCAGAGGCGGTTTCAAGGGAACTGCTGTCAGGTTTTTCTCTTCAGGACCGACCACGATATCACCGAAAGTTAACATGTAATAATCGGTGGTCGGGATGATAAATTTTGGTGTTGTCGCAAGGTTGAATGTAGCGGCAATGTTTAGCTGATCAATGTCATATCCTAGCCAACCAGGAAGCATGTTGACGGTAAGAAGAGTCCTACTCAGAATTAACGGCAGACCTTTGATCATTTCCGGAGTAATAAACTTTTCCTTGGCCAAAGGTGCGTCGTTTCTCATTACCAAGGCCCATTTTTCTAGTCTTGGGAGGCGGTAGTAGTCGTAGGAATGGAGCCGTTTGGAATCGAAAATGATTCCTAGATCCGAGGTCCTATCATCGATTCTTGTACAAACTTCTTCTTCGTTGCCGCTATAGATGTGCAAGAGTGCTTGCGGATATAGCTTTCTGAGTTGTTTCAAGGCCGTTCCGAGCGGGCCAATGGCAGTTGTCTCACCGGCAGCAATACTGATTTGAGGAATAGTTTCCGATGCGAGCTCAGCTTTTGCTTTATCGGTCAACTCAACGATAACTTTAGCCCGCTTAAGCAATGAAATGCCTGCCGGGGATAATGAGACGCCTTTTCCGTGCCGAATAAATAGCTGTACATTCAACTCTTCTTCAAGCTGCTTAATGGTTCGGGAGACATTCGGCTGAGTAGTAAATAATTTTTCGGATGCTCTCAGAAAGCTCTTCTCATCTGCAACTTTTACAAAATACTTCAAAGCCCGAATGTCCATTGATATGCCTTTTTCTTATATCTCTATCAAATAAATAAGTATTGGATATAAATTCTAATCGTTCTTAAAATTTAAAAAAAATTTTTTTGAGGTTTGAGATGTTTAGACGAGATCTGATAGTTGCTTCTTTAGCCACTGCGGCTCTTGGTTCATTAGCTTATGCAGAGGATAAGAAAGTGACATTGATGAATACGGCAGATAAGTGGGATAAGACCTTTCCTCAAAGCGACACAGTCGAGTGTGTTAAGGTCAGTTTTAAAAATCGTTATGGAGCTCCGTTAGTTGGAGACCTGTATATTCCCAAGGACAACAAAGCTCAGTTACCGGCGGTTGCTGTGTCCGGACCATTTGGAGCTGTGAAGGAACAGGCTTCAGGAAGGTATGCTCAGAGACTGGCTGAAAACGGATTTATTACCTTGGCTTTCGATCCGTCATTTACAGGTGAAAGCGGAGGTGAAATAAGAGCGGTGGCCTCACCTGATATCAACACCGAGGATTTCAGTGCCGCAGTTGATTATTTGTCTACAAGAAAAGATGTGGATCCTAATAAAATCGGTATCCTTGGGATATGTGGTTTCGGCGGTTTCGCTCTAAACGCGGCCGCCAATGATCCGCGCATTAAAGCCACAGTCACTTCAACTATGTATGACATGACGAGAGTGCTGTCAAAAGGCTATTTTGATTCAATGACTGTGGAGGACAGGTACAAGCTCAGAGAGAAGTTAAATGAGCAAAGAACCAAGGATGCCTTAACGGGTACGCCTGAGAGAGCCGGCGGCCTTCCGGATAAGCTTAACGGGACTGAGCCGTTGTTTGTTAAAGAATACTGGGAATATTACAAGCAACCCCGCGGTTACCATTCAAGATCTCTGAATTCAAACGAGGGATGGACAAAAACCTCTCAGCTGTCTTTCATGAATATGCCGATATTGGCCTACAGCGACGAAATCCGTAGCCCGGTAATGATGATGCATGGAGAAAAAGCTCATTCTTTATATTTCAGTCAAGATGCATTTAAAAAGCTGATAGGTGACAATAAAGAGTTAGTGATCATCCCCGGAGCTAATCATGTTGACTTGTACGATAACGACAAGTTTATTCCGTGGCAGAAGATCGTGGATTTCTACAAAAAGAATCTTTGAGAAAGAATTGGGAGTAGGCACTGTCTTGCTAGTGCTTGAGAGTAAAGATATTGGCAGAAAAAAACTGAATTAGCGACCTTTCTCCTGCAGACTTTTTCTTTCAAACGAGAACTGAAAAAATCCTCCTAGAGCGTAGCTCTAGGAGGATGCAAACAACAGGAAGATAAATAACAGGATTAGGCCTTGGGTGTCATATCAATGTAACCTTTTCCGTCTTTGATTTGAATCTCGGTTCCAAACTCTCTTGAGAGTTCTTTTAAATGATGGAGAGCTTCATCAGAGTTAGTAAGGGTGGGAGAACCCTTTCTTGAACGAGGATCATGCTGATGAAGATCGATGGGCTGGAGAGTGACAGAAGTGATTTTCCCGTTCTCCATTTCCCAAACAGGAAGGACTGCAGACCAAATTGTTTTTTGTGCTGCAAAGCCGCGGGTACCGTTGCAGGATCTCTTATCCATTAAGTCGCCGACTTGTGAGTCAGACGGCATGCCCATGTTTGTATAAGCTTCCACCGGTTGTCTTTCGATTGTTTCGGTTTGGAAAATAAAGTTGCCGAGACTGTAGAAAATCAAGCCGTCTCCATATTTTTCAATGCCTCGGAGTTCATGAGGACCATGCCCAATAACGACCGAAGCTCCGGCATCAATACACTTCCTAGCAAAAGTTCTTAAGAATTCTGCCGGCTTGTCCATCTCTTGGCCGAGGAATTCATGAGCATGAATACTTACTAGAACAATGTCAGCTTGTCTTTTCGCTTCTTTGATCTCCTGAATAGTTCTTTCGACATCTGCCGGATGAGGAACTGTTTCATTTCTTTCTTCTCCGTCAGTCAGTTTGAAAGTCAGTTTCCCGAACGGGAAAATATCGTTTGGAAGAGGAGGAAGGTAACCGGCTTGTGTTTTGAGTGTTCTCAAATTGTTGGCTTCGGAGACCTCAGCAAGCTCTTTGGCCATTTCAAAGTGTTTTGCGTTGACGTGGTGGATGGTCTTGAATCTGAGAGGATTCAGACCTGGTCTGCCCATCATATCAATGCTCGGTCCACCGGCGGCAGCTGCGGGATCAAAAGAAGACGTAATGCCGATCAGTGCGACTCTTGCTTCTTTAGTATCGAGATAAACGGCTCTTGCCGCCTCTCTAAGATTTTCGCCGGAGCCGGCAAAGATAAGCTCTCTTTCCTTCAAATGGCGAATTGTCGCCATGACGCCTTCTTGACCGAAATCTCCCGAGTGGTTGTTGGCCGTATTGAATAAATTGAAGCCGTATTTGCAGACATCATCAATCAGTTTTGGAGCTGCCATGGCCCATGTACCGCCGCTCGCAGCAGCCGGATATCCTTCCTGATCATGGAAAGTCATCTCTAAATTCGTGAAGCGGACATCTGCCGTTTCGATTAGCTCTTTGATTTCTTTGAATCCCCGATAACCGTTTTCAGGAATGCTTCTAGTAATGAAGCAATCTCCGCTGGCTACGAATTTGGTACTCATCTTAATATTTTCCTCACTTGTGATGGGCAAAAAGAAAGCGGACAAAACTGCGTGTCCGCTTTTCCGCTGTCTCTCATGCCATAGACAGCCTAAACGCTAGAAATTAACAAAAAAACGGATTAGAACCAGTGGGCCATTCCGACCATGCCGGTATACAGGTTCTTGCCTCCGCTGTATTTAATCAGCTGACCGTAGTTTCTGCCGTATGCGGCTGTGGCATATACGCTGGTACGTTTGGTTAAAGAGTATTCTAAGGCAGTAGCAAATCTTAATCTTTCGCCGTTTTCCTTAACACCTTGAGCTGTCTTCAAGCTTGCGTCTGTGTAGCCTGCAGCCCCGACCCATGTGAGGTTTCCCGAAAGTTTTTGACGGAAGCCCAGGTTAAGACCCCATCCATCAACGCCATTCTGATTACCTGCCGTTGTGCTGTCGCCTTTGACAGCTTCGTTCTTAGGCATCCAGTAATAGAAAGTGCGCCAATTCTTCATGTATTGCGCAGCGAAATAAAGTGTTGTGCTGTCAGTAGCGTTCAAACGGAAACCGGCGAAGTATTCTTCGGAATTCTTTCTATTCCCGAGTTTGGCTGCATCAGCTTTGGACATTGTTTTGCTGAAGCTGGAGGCAGGGAGCTTGCCCCAACGGAACTGAGAACCGCCGAAGTCGATCAAGAGAGGACCTACTTCGTAGTTGACAGCGAGGGAAATGGCGCGGTTGTTTTGCGGAACAATGCGGTCATCAGAATCAGTTCCTAAGGAGTAGCTGACGCCGATACGAAGGCCGTTCATCTTGTTGGAGAGCCAAGCGATGGCGTTATTGACGCGTCCGTCGCCGGCGATAGAACCTTCGATCTCATAGGCAGGGCCATAGGCTGTTCTGAAAGGATCGATATTCGGGAGACCTATTCCGTATGGAGAGCTGATGGACTGAACGGTTCCCATTCTGCCGAAACCGATTTCACCGATTTTGTTGTTGTAGATAGCAAGAATACTGCGGCGTGCAAAAGCAACTCCTGCAGTAGATTCAGCGCCGGTATCTGCACTGAAGCCGGCTTCTAAATAGGCTTTGACTGCCCAATCAGCATTGAGCTGTTCCTTGATGGTTAAGCCCCAACGGGAGGTTTGGTTTTCCATGCTGACGACAGCAGACTTTCCGGGGGCCTTCATGTACTGCATAGCCAAGTCTACTTTTCCGTAGAGCTTGACATCGGTGTCGGCATAAGCGACAGAAGAGAGCATACAAGCGAGCAGGGCGGTTAATTTGAGTTTTGTCATTTCTTATCCTTGGTGAGAAAAGAGGTGAAATTGGGAATATCTTTTTTTATTAAAAAACTTTTGTCGCCAAGAGATTTGCCAAGTCTTATGTCTTATACATGACTAATGTTTGTCCTAATTGGACTCAAAAAATAAAGAGAGTAGATAAATGGATATTTTTCTTAGCAAGCTAATTTCTTCCCGAGATAAAAAATCTAACGAATGAGAAATTCTGCTGAAGTTCAAAATAGCGTTGAAGAAATATTCAAGGAGGGCGCTATCCGGGAACTACCTATCACTCGTGGTTTTTCCCGAATATCTCATGGAAAAACAAATATCAAATATCGAGAAACACACAAGACCGTCCTTAAGAAAATTGTTCGAAGTTGTCCGGTTTTGCCTTCTTGTTGAGCTCGGGTTTGTACTTTTAAAGAATTAATTGTTACCTGAAATTAGAAGGGGATAAGGACTTAAAAGATTAGTTATATGTCATATATATGAGTTAAGAAATTTTGAGACTCTATTCGGTTTTTAATGGCGGTATTCGCTTTAGTCAAAAAAATCCAAGGAACGACAAATGAATATTTTGGAAGAAGCCATTCAAACCAGAAGAAAGATTCACTCCCGTCCTGAAGAAGGATGGACCGAGTTCGAAACTTCTTATCTTGTTTCCGAACGATTGAAGAGTCTTGGCTGGCAAGTTTATATCGGCCTCGATGCCTTGGTACCGGAAGAAGTACTGGGCAGAAATCCGGAATTAGTAGAAAAAGCTATTGAGAGGGCAGCAAAGCAGGGAGTTCCTGCAGCTTTCTTAGAAAGTACTCAAGGTTATACCGGTGTCGTCGGAACATTTGATACCGGCAGGCAAGGTCCTCGTACAGCATTCCGTTTCGATATGGACTGCGTTCAGGTACAAGAAACCAGTGACGCTAATCACGTCCCTGTCAAAGAAGGTTTTGCAAGTCAAATTCCCGGCATGATGCACGCTTGCGGCCACGATGGTCACACTGCCGTAGGATTGGCCTTGGCAAGATGGATTGTTGAGAACAAAGAAGATCTTTGCGGTTCTTTCGTATTCATTTTCCAACCGGCTGAGGAAGGCACCCGAGGTGCAGGTCCTATGGCTGCTAAAGGCTGGGTCGATGATGTTAATTACTTCTTTGCCGGCCACTGCGGTATGTACTGCCAGCAGGGCCAGCTCGGGATCGGAGCTAAAGGATTCTTCGCCACATCTAAATTAGATGTCAGCTTTACCGGCATTCCTTCTCACGCAGGAGCTTATCCTGAAAGAGGCCGCAGTGCGTTGACCGCAGCCTGTTCTGCCGTCATGATGATGCAGGGTATTAGCCGCAACAGCGAGGGAGACACTCGCGTCAGTATCGGCAAACTAAATGCCGGGGAAGGCCGCAATGTCACTCCGGTTCATGCTGCAATTCAGCTGGAAACCCGCGGAGAAACCGAAGAAGTCAATAACTTCTTGGTTAAGAACGTAACGAACATCGTTAGGGGCGCAGCCGAAGCATACGAAGTCAAGTATGAAATTAAGCTTGTCGGCCATGCCACTACTCTGACAACAACTCCTAAAGGAGTTGAACTTCTGAAGAGAGCAGCAGAAACCGTGGAAGGTTATAAAACCGTTGATGTTTATAACTCCATCGGCGGCAGCGAAGACGTTTCCTTGTTATTCAAACGTGCTGTCGAACATGGTGCCGACGGTGCATTCTTCATGTGGGGCGTAAATAACAAAGGACATCATCGCGCAGACTTCGATCTCCAGGACGTCAACACCATGCCTCCGGCAATCCAACTCTGTCAGAACTTGGTCAGACAGACGAACGGAATTACTAATAACTAATCTAATTTGGAAAAACTTCTTCTTTAGCCATAACTCTTATTACCTAACTTAAACCTTCGGAGAAATATATGAGCTGGACAATTTGGATGGCAACCGCCGTTGTTATAGCTACGATTTACGCCTTGATTAAACGTTATGAAACTCGGTTAGTACTTTTAACCGCCGGTTTCTTAATGGCACTGTTGTCCATGAAGCCAATGATGGCTTTCCAACAGTTTGATAAGTCCATGACCGCCGCCGCTTTGATTATCGCAATCTGCTCGGCAATCGGTTTCGCAAGCGTTATTTCCATCACCAAGTGCGACCTTCATTTGGTTTCCTTGTTGACAAAACCTTTGAAACAATTCGGTATTTTCTTGCTTCCGGCATGCTGCGCCGTTACCGGTCTTGTTTCCATTGCTATTCCTTCCACCGCAGGCTGCTGCGCTGCGGTCGGCCCCACGCTGATCCCCTTAATGATCAGAGCTGGATTTAAACCGGCTGTCGCTGCGGCTGCAGTTGTCGGCAGTGTTACACCTGCTCTTGTAAACCCAGGCATTTCTCATAACGTTTTCGTTGCTAAATTAGCATCCATGGAAGTTATGCAGTTCCTTGGCATCTTCTCCAAGTACACTCTTGGGTTGTCCGCACTCGGTATTGTTTTGCTCACAGTTGTCTGCTTCTTCTACAAGGATTACAAGAAGAACGTTGGCGAAGCTGATTTGTCCAGACAGGAAAACTCAACAAACGCTAACCTTCCTGAGCTTCCGGAACATCCGAACGTCATTTACGCTCTTGCTCCGCTGGTTCCGGTTGTTCTTTTGATCATCTTCTCCCTCTGGGTTCCATCCATTAAGATGTCTGTGGCAACCGCCATGTTGATTGGTGCCGTATACGCCATGGTTGTTACTCGCACAAGTCCGGAAAAAGTCACAAAAGAATTCTTCAACGGCATGGGCAAAGGTTATGCAAACATTCTCGGTATCATCATTGCTGCCGGCGTGTTCGCCGCTGGTTTAAGAGCGGCCGGTGTTGTTGACGCTTTCGTTTCTTTCCTAACACAAACTCAGGGTGCTGCAAAGATCGGCGGTGCAGTTGGTCCTTACCTTCTCGGCATCCTTACAGGATCCGGCGACGCTGCTGCATTTGCCTTCAACGAAGCTGTTACACCTCACGCTGCTAAATTCGGTATGACAATTGAAAACTTGGGTTACCTCGCAGCGATTGGCGGTGGTTTAGGCCGTCTGTCCTCTCCTCTTTGCGGCGGCTTGATTCTTGTTGCCGGTATCGCAGGTGTCTCCCCAATGGAAGTTGTTAAGAGAACTGGTCCGGTCATGTTCGGAATGTTAGTGGCGGCTCTTCTTGTTCTCTAATCCAAATTAACATAGGAATTTCTTCCTCCTAAGGCTGTTGAATCTCATTTTGACAGTTGATTACAAGGTGATTTACCGTTAAGAGCAATACGGTAAATCACCCATTTTTTTAAATTCGAAGCAAATAGTTGACGGCGGTGCAGTGTTCATAGCGCAGTTCTACCGTCTTTTTATTTAATAATCTTCCTTGGCGGGTGACCACGAACATCGGGCTGCCGAGAGGAAGAAGAGTCAGCTTATTTAGAGCTTCATCAACAATCAGAAATTCCAGAAGGTCGGTTACATCGGCGATATAGATGCCGAGTTTTTCTTCATAAAGTTTGTAGAGGTTACCTTTTACCGCCTCTAAATCTTCAATTTTTAAGTCGCGGAAAGTATCTAAATCTAAGAAGGATTCGTCAACTCCCGTGTGTACTCCATTGTCGCTCATGGCTCTTAAGATATGGATTACCGGATCTCCGGAGACGATTTTCATTTTTGCGGCTACCTCTTCCGGTGCCGGGATGATTTCAAATTTTATCGGTTTGCTCTCAAAGACAGGCAAACGGCCGTCTTTGCGAATAAACTTCTGAAATCTGTTCCAGACTCCGGTGCCTTTGTAGCTTCGCACAAAAGTTCCGACTCCTTGGCGTTTTACCAATATTCCCGCATCTTCCAGGTCAGCCACGGCATGACGAACCGATCCGATGGACACACCAAAGTCTTCAGCCATTTTTGATTCTGAGGGCAGCGGCTGGTCGAACTTCCATTCTCGCGAAGAAAGTTTTTGAAGAATGGCCTCTTTGATCTGCGCATAGACAGGCATGCGAATAATATTAGAACGCTTCATTTTTTATTCCTCGGGAGATAGTAAGGATCTAGTTCTATGTCATTTATATGACTTAGAGAAGTTTACACGCAGAAAGGAGTTTTAATGATGGCTAACGAAGACCTTCCCATTGATGTGAAATCTGCTTCTTGAACTGCTCTTTACTGAGACAAACCTAGACGGAACGTGTATTCTTCGCAGACTTTCCGTTTAGAAAATCAATTTCTAAGAATTTCAAAAAAGCGAGCTGGCAGCCTTTTATCAGGGAAATTTATTATCTAACCATTAACTAAGCAAAGGAGTAAATACTAGATGGACGTATTGATAAAAAGATGGTACTTGCTGGCGATCGCCTGCGTTATTAATCTTTGTGCCGGTTCTATTTACGCATGGAGCGTATTTGCGGGTCCGAAGGCTGAGCAATTGTCACAGATTTTAGGTCAGACCATTACCGCCGGCGATCTCTCTTTGGCTTTCTCTTTAGGAAATGGTCTGGCTCCGATCCCAATGCTTTTAGGCGGCTATCTAAATGACAAAGCCGGCCCGAAGATTCAGATTGTTTTAGGCGGTTTGCTAGTAGCTATCGGTCTTTGCTGGGCCGGAGCTTCCGAGTCTCTCTTTACTCTTTTCTTTTCCTACGGGTTCATCTTCTGTCTTGGTGTCGGCTTAACCTACAGCGCTACTGTTAACACTTCCGTTAAGTTTTTCCCCGATCATCCGGGTTTAGCCGGCGGTTTAACTACAGCTGCTTACGGATTCTGTTCCGTCGGTGTTCCACCTGTAGCTCATGTTTTGATTGAGCAGTTTGGCATTACGGCAGCTTTCCAGATTCTCGGAGTTGTTTTTGGTACTGTAATTGTTATTGGCGGACTTCTAAGTCAGAAGTGCCCGCAGGGATTTATGACAACAGGCCGCAAGGATTCTCCACGCAGTGTTAAAGCGGCCGTCAACTACAACTGGTCGGAAATGGTCAGAACCACTAACTTCTGGCTCATGATTGCACTTCTGTTGTGCGGCGCGATTACCGGTATGATGATCTTTTCTCAGGCTGTCGGCATTGCAGTTAATCAGGTTGGAATGAGCGTTACCGCGGCCACCGGTGCAGTGGCTTTCCTTGCTTTGATTAATACTTTCGGCAGATTGGTTGCCGGCGTGATCTCCGACAAGCTCGGGCAACCGTTGAGCCTTTTGGGTGCGTGTATTCTTACCGTCTGCGGTTTGGTGATGTTGATTACTTGCACGCAAGGCTCCAATATCATGTTCTATGCGGCTTTGACTATTATCGGGTTTCCGTTCGGTGCTTTCTTAGGGATCTTTCCCGGATATACCGCTGCGGCTTTCGGAACAAGATTCAATGGAACCAATTACGGCATTATGTTCTGCGGGTTTGCCTTGTCGGGGGCTGTTGGTCCATGGCTCATGAATGCTCTTTCTAATAACGGAGACTTCTACTATTCCTACTTGGCTGGTATTTGCCTTGCCTCTCTCGGAGTTCTCTTGGCGGGAATTTTGAAGATCCGTTCCTCCCGAGAAAATACTTGTAAATTGCAAAATGCCAGTTGTTAAGCGGCCGGTATATCGCGGCTAACTCACAAAAGAGGCTGGTTTTTCAGCCTCAAATTGTTTCTGCAGGCGGCAGTTTCTAGATTATTTTCTGAGGCCAGTGGCGGCTGACCTTTCAAGAGCTGATGGTTACTCTATAAACAGTCGATTCAGCGCTTCCTTTGCAGAATCATTTGAATATCCCACATAAGCGGTTGCTCCGTCTATGCTTTTTAAAGTTAAGTATCCCATGTGAACCAGAAGAGCTAAGGAGGAGACAGATTGGGGTTCGAATGAAAACCTCAGATCGTTCAAAGGTAAAGAGGCCTCATTTCTTAGCTTGTTGAGAGGCACTAGAGAATGGTCTTGGAGGTAGTTGAGTAAAGCATTAGAAACCGCTCCGTTTCTAAGCCAATAATTATGGAGTCTTAAGTGAGACTCACTAAAAAACTTCAGCAGCAGCCTCGGAGCTATAACCTTTTGTTTTGTCGTTCTCTCAAAACAAAAGCCACCGTAGAATTCCTCCAGCTTATCTATTAACTCTTTTCTTCTGAGGTTAAGTTTTTCCTCAGCATGGAGCAAGAATTCCTTGAAATAATGTTCTACTTCTGCTCGAGAAAAGCCAAGTAGGCGACCATACTCAGGTGACAAAGAAATATCGGAAACATCATTGAAATCTGAAAAGAGGCTGGTTTTGTAGAGAGGAGTTAAGCCTGTAAGGAACAAAAATCTCAAGACGTTATCATTGGACTTAAGTATGCAGTAAAACCGAGAAAGGTAGGTGCTGACTTTTTCAAATAGCACAGGATTGTCTAGATAGGCAGCTAGAGGGGCATCATAATCATCAATCAGTAGGACTAAGGAGGCATTTCCTAGGTCTGAAAGAAACGTTTCCAGTTGGATGGAAAAATATGCAGAGCCGTTACTTTCAAAGCCAATTTGTTTGAACTGTGCCTTTAGGTAGGCATCAAAGTTATCTCGAAATTCTTTAAAGGTTCCTGCAGGCCTGACCTCAGAAAAATCTAAACGAACGACGAGATAGGATTTCTTTTCGTTCCATAGTTCTTCGATTTTTAGGCCTTTGAAATCTCTAAGGCCATGCAGAAACAAAGATTCGAACGTAGAAAGCAACAAAGATTTTCCAAATCCGTCCGGGCGAGTTAAAAGATACTTTCCTCCTCCGGATGCTAAGGGGTACAAGATATCGGTTTTATCAACATAAACGCAACTCTCCCTTCTTAAGTCTGAGAAGGACGTAGTGTCGAACGGAAGGTTGGTGCTGAAAATCGAGCTCATCTTTGCAGGTTGGATTGTTATTTGCTTCATTGTAGAAATCTTTTCCTAGCCGCTTCAGATTTTCTAATTAAATAAAAATTGCCTGATATTTTTAATCAGGCAATTTTTGATAGAGAACAAAAACTCGTTTGGCTCAATTGTTTTGATTTTCAAGAGGCACTTTCATCCAATTTCTCATTTCCAAAATACGAATTCGGCCGTAAACGGAACCTTTAGAAGTTTTCCCGCTTCTGTCTGGGAACAGTTAGATTGAGGAATTCCTCCCTTTGTGTCTAGCCTTTGGATATATCTGACGCCCTCTAGCACTCCAGGCTTGTCATTCGGGACAGCTGAAAGAAGGGCTAAAACCAGATCTTTTTTAGGATCAGACGGATTAGCCCAAGCGGATACTCGTGTTGAGATAATCGAAGAGCCGTCCTTGTAAGAAATAGCAGACATCGGACCAGACAAAGTACCGACTTTTTCTGAGCCTTCATACAAAGTGGCATCCGGACGCTCGAAACGGTAATAAGGACCCTTTGAGTCCACTGTGCATCTGAAAACCTGGACGCCCTTTGCCTGCAGGGTAAGAACAGGTTTTCCTGTTGGCGGTGTGAGCTTTGAAGGCACACCTCCAGCCCCCGGTATTAGGCTGCTGAGATTGTCTCCAATCGTAGAACAGCCGGCTAGACAAATTGGTAGTGTAAAAAGAAGTGCTTTCAGGTAGGTTTTCATAAGGCCGTCCGGAGTTGTTAAAAGCAGTAATGCTGGTAATTTTAACGCTGTCGACCTTTTCCTTCTTCCGTTTTGGTCCTAATCATCTTGGCTGAAGCAGTGAGCTTTTCTTTTTCTTCTGCGCTAAGCGGCAAAGGCATGGCCATTTCCGCGCCGGATTTAGTGATAATTGCAGGATAACCGACATAGCATTTGAATTCATCAACGTATACCGAAGCGGGGCAGACTAGGCGAGAATCTGAAAATACTGCCTGAACAAGCTTAACCGCACATGTTGCAATCGCATAACAAGTGTACTTCTTACCGTTAAACACGAGCCAGCCGCCTCCGCGGGAAGCGTTATCGAGTTCGTCAAGATCCAGACCGACTTCTTCAGCGAGCTCTTCAATTGGTTTGCCTTGAACGCAGACTGTCGACCAAGCAGTAAATTGAGATTCGCCGTGCTCTCCGAGAACGTAGCCGGAGATGTTATGAGGATTCTGATTAAGAGCCATTCCAACGGCTCTCTGCATTCTTGCAGTATCCAAGAAGGTGCCTGTGCCGAACACTTGCCGACGGTTTAAACCTGTATAGTACCGAAGCAATCCTGTAATGACATCGCAGGGGTTGGAAATATTAATCAGTACACCTTTAAAGCCAACTTCATGCAATTTAATTCCGACTTCCTTAGCTTGCTTGCAGTTGAATTCATACTCCAAGAATCTATCGCCGCCTTGCGCAAGGGCTTTAATGTCACCGAATGAAGTAACGATTACATCTGCATCTGCGAGGTCGCTGTAATTTTGCTTCAGTATCTTCGTACTGGTATCAAGCCTTGGCAAAGAGTCCATATAGTCATAGAACTCAGCAGTGCATTTGGCATCGTTATTGTCGATAAGGACTAACTCATCTGCGATGCCCTTGGTCATTAGTGTGTAGGCGACAGTTGAGCCCACGTGCCCGAGGCCGATAACACCGATTTTTCTCATTTTTTTCTCCTGACAAATTGTTTTGTCAGTCTAATCATCAAAAAAGGGGAGAAAAAATTTTGGGTTATCGAATAGCTCAAAAATAGTGCCAATTTCTCAAACTGGTTTTAAGGACCATCACTTTCAGAAGAGGAATTGATGTTTTAAGCTCGCCGTCCCAGGTGTAGGGCGTCGATAGACAGTTCGTGACTAAACCTTTTGGCTATTTCCTAATGAGCGGAACTGAACAAGGGCGATAAAGAAGGCCATTAACAAAAGTCCGGCACAAATGAAATAAACAAGACCTGACAGCATGGATTGAGGATCCTGGTGGACAGTATGCACAAGAAGAGGGGTACCGATAAGTGGAGCGATAACACCGATCAGACTGTTCAGAGAAGAAATAGCTCCGAGGCTGATACCTTGGTCGTTGGCACTGATATTTTCTGAGACCATGCCGTTTAGTGTCGGAGGGACGGCAACAGACATGAAATTTAAGAAGATAATGACGTAGAGCCAAGAACCTTGAGTAACCAGGCCAAAACCTAAATAAGCTAATGCGCCGGTTAGTAGCCCGCAAAGGACTACTTTCTTTTCACCGATCCTGCGGATGAACACTCTCATCAGGAATCCTTGCATTACAACGCTGACGGCACCGATACAAACTAAAGAAATGCCGATGTCAAATGGAGTCCACCCGTAGCGGTAATCGGTATAAAGAGTCCAAGTAGAGTGAAGCATGGACTGGGCAAAGGAAGAAACGGCGATAACTGCGATGAGTAGACCGATTTTCTTCAGCCTGGACAAATTAACAAGAGTGCTGAGGGGATTGCATCTTCTTAGAGAGAAGGGAGTACGAAGGCTAAGACTTAAGGATTCAGGAAGAACAAATAAGCCGTATAAGAAGTTAAGTCCTGATAGGGCGGCTGCCAGGAAAAACGGATACCGCAAATCGTGTTCTCCGAGGATTCCGCCGATAAGAGGCCCCAAGATAAAACCGATGCCGAAACACGCGCCGAGCATGCCGAAGGCTGCCGCTCTTTTTTCTTTAGCCGTTATGTCGGCGATATAAGCCTGAGCTACCGCTACGTTGGCCGAGAACATTCCCCCTACAAAGCGCGAGGCCAAAATTACCGGCAAAGACATACTCAGGGCCGGAACTAAAAACATGATACTTAGGCCGAAGATTCCTAAAAGCATCAGAGGGCGCCGACCGTATCTATCAGATAAAGCACCGAGAGTGGGAGCAAAGCAAAATTGCATCAGACCGTAGCTGACGAGCATTGCACCAAGCCACCAGGCCTGTGAGGCAGAGTTGCCGGCGAGCTTACCCACAAGTTGGGGAAGGACGGGAATAATCAACCCTATCCCTAAAATGTCTAATAGAACACATACCAAAATAAATGGCAGGCCCGGATGTAAACTTCTCTTCATATGTCCTCGGCACGAATAAGTCCGAAAATCTAACACATGAATTTTATCCACACCTGAGGAAAACACTTAAGATGGCGACAAGGCCAATGAGAATGTAAATAAGTCCTTCAAAAAAAGACCTTGTCGGCTAAATACCGACAAGGCTGTGTTCGTAAAGGTATGGAAGAAATCTTGAGCGGAATCGGTTGCTCGGGTCCGATCGCTGCTTAATTCTTTTCCTCTTCAATATCTCATTAGAGTTCTTTTTGCTCCTCTTTGTTGTTGGAATCTAAAACGAAGTTCACAACGAAAAGCATCGTCAAGATAGCATTGACAAAGTTTCTCTCGTCCGTATTATCCCAATCGTGCAGTGTTGGTATCTCAACAATGTCTGCGAGGGCTTCTGGAATCCGCCGTTCGGTTTCGAAGAGTTTGAACTGATCTGTCAGCCAGCTTGCATGTTCTTTCCTCATGTACTTAGCAAAGTCTCTGAGCTCCGGCCAACGTTCATTCAATCTTTCATCAGCTTTTCTCAATTCGTTGAAGAGACTAAGCGTCTGTTTTCCTGGCATTTCCATAAAGCGATAAAGGGCAATGAGGAAAGTCAGCTGCTGGTTTAACTGATCCGCCTGTTTGATTTTAGAAGAAGATAGGTCTATCAGCTTTTGAAGCATCTTTCTGTTATCTTTATCCTCCAGAACTTGAGCTTCATGAGCAAGAGCCCATAACGCCGCTCGTTCCTTATACATGTGTTCGGTTTTAGAGGCAGATAGTTCTCCCAGTTTTTGATACACTTTGCTGACATCCTTTTCCTCGAGATCTCCAACTTCTTGAGCCAGCTTCCACAACTCGGTTACGTCCTTAGCGTCCATTAATTGTTTTACTATTTCTTCCGTCTCACCGTAGAAGAATGCGCAGTCAACTCGATCGGAATCCTCTTCCTCAAAAGGCTCATTACTCATTATTTCCAAAGGCTCATCTAAACGGCGCATGGCCCTGCTTGCGTGCCAGTGGCCTAGGTGAGATGCTCTGGAGTACTTTCTGATAGGTTCGCTCATGCAATAGGAGATGTCTCCGGGTCCGTCCAGGTCTCCAAGGGGCACGCTGCACATTCTGTCGGCAACCTGCATTTGAGGCACCACACTCAATTTTGCAAAGTCAGTTACTTTATCCTCTTCTGCACGTTCTACTACGAGGAGGAAGTTGGTGCGGGGTCCAGCCAAGTTGTAGCGAATACCTAAATATTCTTGTTCTTCGGCATCTTTACTGGCAACCATGCGCATATTAGCAACAAGTTGGACAAGGGCTTTTCCAAATTCTTGGTCTAACCGTTTTATGGTGATTCCTTGCTTTTGTCCATCTTCTAAAAAAGACATTTTTAATTCATCAATCGGCTCTCTCAGGAAAGCTGCTGATGAACAAGAGTCAGCCGAGTAAGCCGTCCTCGGGGCCCTAGAGGTCCAAATTGCATCTTGAGGCCAGTGAACACTAACTGACTTCAACAGTGGAGCCTGAAGGCGGACAATTACACTGTTTGCAGCATCCTCGATGTCAGAGTAGCTGTAAACTGATTCGTACACTCCGCCTGTGGACTCAGAAATTTCAGTCAAAAGACTGCCGTAAGGAGCCATCCCGATTCCTAAGGTGAAGATTCTTCTGCCTGTCTTTTTGGCAGCTTTTTTCACGCTCTTCGTATCCCAAACTTCTCCGTCGGTAATTAAGAGAATGGCGCTATTCTCACTTTCCCCTCGGCACAGGTCTGTGCATCCATTCAAGGCACCTGCAAGCTCAGTTCCTCCTAAATCGGCCTGAATGTGCTTGATGACTTCTCCCCATGGTCTTGTAAGCCATTCCTTAATTCTGGAGTTGCACTCCGGAATGGTGACATTTTTTGCAATTTTTTCCAGTCTCAGATCAGATCCAAAACGATACAGGGTAACTTGATCCTGTGGATCCAACCCTCCCACAATTTTTGAAAGTGTTTCTTTTGCCCACTTAATTCGGCTTCCATCCATTGATCCGGAGCAATCAAGTAAGACACAGAGATCTAGGGGTGCTTTTTTAGGAGCCATCTGCGGAATAAAAGATGCCAAGGCAGCCCACTCTTTGCCGTCTTGTGCGAGACACAGAACACCTGAGCTCTCAACTTCAAGGTCAACGACAAAATCCCGGTCTGCTTTGCCGACGGCGCTAACCTTTAGACCTTCTTGGCAGTAGGAGCATCTGATAGCGTGAGAAGGAGAGTAGACAGTCCCCTCATCGAATGGCTTCTTAACTAGAAGCTCTCCGGAGCAGGCGTAATCCGCAAAAATATTCGCTTCAACTCCGGCGAGTGGTGACGGATAGGATTCGTCGCTGGCGGCATAGCGCTCATCCAATACCATCGGGATAGTGATGCGGACTTTTTTGCCGTGAAACTCTAATAGCTGCATATACTCGACAGTTATTTTGGCTTTTTCACCCGGCTTCAGATTGCCGAGTGAAGCAGTGCAAAAGTCCTGCTCTTCGATCTTGAGCATTACCGGAGAATCACCGGATTCCATGGCGTTTTCATAAGTCTCTTCTGCCTTCTTCTTTGGAAGTGCGCAAGCATGACGAACAACACCGTTTATTTCGGCCGAGAAAGAAGTAATCACACTCTTGCCATAGGGCAGCGGAAAGCTATAGCTGATTTCAATAGTATCGTCCGTGGTGTTCTCATAGTTTTGAACAGACTGATATCTGAAAAGAGGACCGTCCACTTCACCTTTCCATTGAATGGATTTCAAAGGAATGTTGGCTTTTATATGATTACTCATTGTTCTCTCCTTTATTCTGTTTGTATTCTTGAACAAGTTCAATAATTTTTTCTGTCAGCTCCGGAAGGGCCTCTGCCTTAATTTTTGCCTTTCGGTTATCTAGAACTAAGGTCATTCCTGAACCAAGAAAAATGTGGGAACACCAAGAAATTGTTCCGACTTCCGGTTCCGGGAGTGCGATTGAGTCTTCGTCATAAGAAGTGATTTCTTTTAACCGAACATTCTTATGAGACAGTCTCTTGATCTTGAGCAGCTCTTCCAGATGTTCATTGGTGTAGTAGGACCCACGTTTTTGACCCAATGGGGGTGCTACATACCCTTTTTGAATGTAGAAACGAATCGTCCTTCTTGGTATCCCAGTGAGTTCAGCGAGATCTTCCAGACGAAATTTTTTGTCGCTTTCCATCCTCTCCTCCTTAATTGAATTTTATTATACACTAATTATGTCTTAAAAAGTGTCATAAAAATAAATTGCTGTTCAAAAACTTCAAAAAGTGTCTATCTTCTTGAATATTTAAGAATTTTCTACTTCGGTTTGGGGAGAGATGAGTTCGAAAAGTCAAAGACCTCTTTGAAAAGTTGAGTTCGAAGAGGTCAAAGATGAAGTCGTTATGACTGATTAAGAAAAGCCAATCTTGCGGACGGCGCCTCCGTTTCCTTTGATTCGTACCTCGTCTTTAAGAGCCTCGAAGAAAGCTTTTTTCGTTTTCTCGGTTCTGAATTTGAATTGGCGATAGACGGCGGCAAAATCACCGGGGGTTAGCTTTTCAAGGTCTTCAAGTTCAGCCAAAACTTCTGCTAACGAACCTTGAAGCCGAAGCTGAGAAGAATACTTTTTGAATAGTTTTTTAGCTTGTTCAGGTTTTAAGAAGTCAAACTTTGTTTTCAGGTCAAAGCGGCGCAAAGCTGCCGGATCAAGAAGATCTATTAAGTTGGTGGTCGCAATAAACACACCTTCGAAGTTCTCAATTTGTGTCAGCAGCTCATTGACTTGTGTGACTTCCCAGGAGTGACTGCTTAACGTTCTGTCTCTCAAGAAAGAATCGATCTCGTCAAGCAAAAGAACGGCATCATCTCTCTGTGCGTCTTCAAAGGCTTGGGCAATAATCTTTTCCGTTTCCCCAAGATAGCAGTTCAATAAGTTAGAAGCTTTTCGAACGATGAGTGGTTTTTCAAGGTATTTTGCCAACCACTTTGCGTAGGCAGTTTTCCCGGTCCCGGGAGGTCCATAAATGCAAATTTTTGCGCTCCCGGCACGTTTAACGCCTTCTGCGATATTTTTGAGTTCGAGCATGGAATTGGTTAAATCCGGGTCATACAAGTAGCTTTGATTATTTTCGATAGGAGGCAGTTTAGGAAGGCCTTGGGCTTTGAGTTTTTCTGTAATGATCTCCATGGCAACTTTGGAAGAGAGTTTCATTGAAGTCTTAGAGAATGTCTCTAAAATTTCTGCTACTTGGGTGATAAGCCCCGGGGAAAGAAAGTTGCTCTTTGTAAGTCGAGTTAATTCTTTTTCATCGAGAAATTTTCCTAGTTTTTGATGTGTTATGTCCTTGAGAGCTCTCAAAGGAGGATTTGCTACCTCTAAAACAAAGGTAAATCTTCGAATCATCGCAGGATCGAGGCCAGCAATAGAATTTGTCATCCATATTGTTGGAGTTTGGTTTTCCTCCAGACACTTGTTGATAAAAGCCTTGTTAGTACGAAAGTTGTAAGATTTTTGAATTCCTTCGTTGAAGAGATCCGCTGCTTCATCGACGGCAAGCAGAGAGTCGCTGGAGGAGCTCAACAAGGAAGAAGCAACTTGCCAATTTTTCCAACGGCTCGTGGACTCGGATGATTTGCCGGATGTGGAAAGAGAAGGTTCAAAAGCTTTTAGTCCGGATTCTTTAGCTAATAAGCGACTTAACTCGGTTTTTCCTGTTCCGGGCGGCCCATACAAGAGAATGTTTACTCCTTTCCTGGGATTTGAGGCATTCTGCTTTAGAAATGGAAGAATTATGTTCGGAATAGCTGGAAGAAAATTAAAGTCTTTTAAAGATAAAACACTAGGTTCGGTTTGAATCAGGTATTGAGAAAAGAGCTTCTTTTTTGTAACAGTTCCCCAAATATATTGGTTCAGATCATTGTTGTGAAAAACTTCGAATAAATCTTGCGCATCATCAGAGGGGTAGCTATTGAGTGTCAGAACTCCGCAGTTGACTAATCTTCCTTCCGGAGAAATGACTTTCATGACTTCAGTAACCGAGACGTCGAAAAGCCACGCCATCATCTCTCCCAGCATATGTATTCCTTTATTGGTGAAGTCAAAGAAATTGATGACTTCCTTCAATAAAGGATTGGCTTGAATAAGAAGAAGGAAAAATAACATATCAGTTTCAAAGCTTGAAAGACGCAAACACTCCTGCAGCACTGCTGCATTCTGCTGCATCTTCTCCGGAAAGAGACCGGAAGTTTTGACTTTATCGGATATACATTGATAGAAGTCAAAGAGTTCCTGTGGAACATCTTCTCCTTCTCGGCCTAATTTTTTTCTGAGTTCTTCGTAGGCGCGAGATACCTCGTCAGGAAGTTCGTCCTCGAACTCTTCAAAAGTTTTAGGCTCTTCATCATCTTCAAACCTTCCCGAATCAATAATCTTTTGTACCAGCTGAGAAAGAAGGTCGCTAATGACTGCCCCCACTTCAGTTCCCGGCAGAACCCTGTATCTTTCCGCGGGCTTTCTTATTGAGTAGTTTCTTTCCAACCTGAACCAGCCGCCTCGCTCTACTAAAATCTTGGCAATCCAATAATCAACGGCAGCTACGCTTTCTTCACAAGCACCTGTAAAGCTCAAACCAAAACTGAGCTTTTTTCGTTTTCTTCTAAACATATTTTGCGCTCCTTTGATCTTGTTCTATTATTGCATTTAAAGCGTTAATTTATGACGCAAGAGAATGGTCAAATTTGAATATTAATGTTTGCTACCAAGAGATTTATTCAATTTTTGCTCTGTCTTAATTGAGAGGATTTTTTACTAAAAAAGATACGTAAAATTTCTTGAAAAGACACAAAAAAATAATTTTGTCTAGTGGAATTAGTTCTAAGTTTTTCGATTTAGCCGTTTTTTCCTATCTAAAATTTAGTAACAACTTTTGACAATAGGAATTGAATAAATGAAACGTACCCTACCTTTTCTACTTTCACTGGTTCGACAAGGATCGCTGGTAAAGCAGATTATTGTGGCTTTGGTCCTTGGTATCGCTGTTGGAGTTTTATGGCCCAGCGGTGCTGCCTCCTTGGAGGTTTTAGGAAGTTTCTTCGTCTCTGCGTTGAAGGCAGTTGCGCCGGTTTTAGTGTTCGTTCTGGTTGCTGCATCTATCGCTAATCAAGACACCGGCAGCGGCGGCAAAATTAAATCGGTTCTCTTCCTCTATATCTTAGGAACTTTCTCTGCTGCATTGGTCGCTGTTATTGCAAGCTTTATGTTCCCGACCTCGATTGCGTTAGTTGAAGTTAAAGATGCAGTCACTGCACCCGGAGGAATTGCAGAAGTTATTAGGAACTTGATTTTCAATCTCGTTGATAATCCTGTTAAAGCTTTGGCTAATGCTAACTATATCGGTATTTTGGCTTGGGCAGTTAGTTTGGGTATCGCTCTTCGTCATTCCAGTGACGAAACTAAGAAGATTGTCAGCGATTTATGCAACGGCGTCGAGTACATTGTCAGACTTGTTATCCGTTTAGCTCCGATTGGTGTTTTCGGTTTGGTCGCCGGTGTCATAGCATCCACAGGTTTGGAAGGCATGCTTAGCTACGTTAAGCTGCTCGTCGTCCTTATCGGCTGCATGATCTTTATCGCCTTGGTCGTCAATCCCTTGTTGGTATGGTTCTATACACGCAAGAATCCTTTCCCCCTCGTTTGGATGTGCTTAAGAGAAAGCGGTGTTACAGCGTTCTTCACCCGTTCATCTGCCGCTAATATTCCGGTCAATATGAACCTTTGCCGTAAACTGAACCTCGACGAGAACGTTTACGCTATTTCCATCCCGGTGGGTGCAACTATTAACATGGCCGGCGCTGCTGTCACTATTACCGTTTTGACTTTGGCTGCCGCCACTACATTGAACGTTCATGTTGATATCGGAACGGCTCTCTTGCTTTCCTTGGTTGCTACCGTTTGTGCGTGCGGCGCATCCGGTGTACCCGGCGGTTCTCTTCTTCTTATTCCATTGGCTTGTGGGTTGTTCGGTATTGAACAGAATGTTGCTATGCAGGTTGTTGCCGTGGGCTTCGTAATCGGCGTCTTACAAGATTCCGCAGAAACTGCTTTGAACTCTTCAACAGACGTTTTGTTCACAGCAGCTGCTTGCGAATACAATCAAAGAAAAGAAGCAAGCGCTCACTAATCTGAACCATTCAGGTTCATAAAGAAATCTTTCGCCTGCCTCCGTTTGAATGATGAAGGCAGGCGATTTTTATTCGATGAATTGAAATCAAATGGTAAAAGTAAAAAAGGACTCCAACAGCTAAAGTTGGAATCCTTGTTTTCTATTTAATACTTCTAAAAAACTTACTTTTTCACAAATCGGACAGGCTGTTCAACCGGATTGGCGCCGCCTCCGAAGGTAACAGGCTGATCCTGCCATTCGGCATCTAAAGTCGGAGTCAAATCGTCTTGAGTAAGCTCCGCTTTCTCCGGTTTCACATTGGCAATCGATAATAAAGCTTCGGTGACCGGAAGCCACGGACTATTCATTAGCTTAAGCTCACGGTTGATGGATTGAATAAGCGGCGCCGCACTTGTAAGCCACATCTGAGCGTCAGCAAATTTGAGTCCGGATAAAAACTCTAAGATCGCCGGAAGGAAATCCGGTAATTCATTGCTCTCAAATTTCAGTCCGTGATCCTCATATAGGCGCAGAAGATTGAGCATTGCAGAACCTCTCCCGCGGGAATCACCATGCAGATGTTCGAATAAATTCAAACTGGCTTTCTTGCCTAAGTCAAAAGTGGAGACATAAATTCCTTGCAGATTTGCTAAAGATGATGAAGAAAAGTGTTCAATCATCTTGGATAAATTTGCCTTGACTTTCTGACTGAGAGTAGGCGCATTTTGAATCGAAGAAGAAATCTCATCTAGTTCATCAAATAATTGCTGTCTCGGGTAAACAAGCAGACAAGCCATGGCCTTTAGTTCAACATTCATTATTTACCCCCTGTTAAGGGTTATCTCTACATACAGAGATCATACAAAAGATAAGTACGCTAATAACTCCAGGGGGCGGTGTGAATACCCAAATCGATGATTGTAAATGCTTATTTCAGTGATAAAGATCAGGAAGATAGGCCCAAAATGGATGATTTTCAAAGGGGTAGTAGGGGATAACTCCTACACTTCAAGAAGATAATCCATAAATTAAAGGAGCGCATTATGCGTGCAGATATTAAGGTTTGGAACCCTGAAAATCCTGCCCAATGGAATAAAACATTAGCATGGACAACAGTTTGGTTAAGTACCTTCAGTTTGACATTGGGCTTTTGTGCCTGGTTCTTGGTACCTTCTTTGGCTCCTAGATTAAATGAAATCGGCTTTCAGCTTGATCACCGCCAATTGTATTGGTTGGTGGCCATGGTAGGCCTTTCCGCAGGAACTTTAAGAATTATTTGGACCTTCTTACCCCCAATTTTGGGAACAAGAATTCTAGTAACTTTTTCAACGGCTTTGCTGTTGATCCCGCTGTTCTGCTGGGTATACGCAGTAATGAATCCCGGTACACCGTATTGGGTTTTGCTGCTGTTCTCTTTGTTCAGCGGTATTGGCGGCGGTACATTCTCGGGCTTGATGGCAAGTACTAATTACTACTTCCCGAAAAAGCAGAGAGGATTCGCTTTAGGCGTCCAAGGCGGTCTATCTGACTTCGGTACCGGTTTAGTTCAGTTTGTCACACCATTAGTAATCGGTTTCAGCGCTTTTGCAGCACTTGGTGCTCCTCAGGTTGCTCACTTGGCTGACGGCAAGACGGTTCAATACTGGCTTCAGAACGCAGCCTGGATTTGGATTCCGTTCGTCGTCATTATTACTATTCTGTCTTGGCTTTGCCTGCGTTCAGTTCCCGTAACCGCAAACATCAAGAAGCAGTGGGCCATTTTCGGTAATAAACACACCTGGTTTATGACTTTGTTCTATTACGGAACATTCGCAACATTTGCCGGACTCGGTGCTCAGTTGGCTTTGTTGGGAACTCACGAATTTGCTCATATCGAAAACGCTCCGAACGTCGTTGCATTAGCTTGGTTAGGCCCTGTCATCGGAGCTTTGTCAAGAGTCGGTGCAGGTAAGGTTGCTGATTCCATCCGCGGCGGCCGTGTCACCACGATTATGGCTGTCTGCAATATCATCGGCTTGCTCGGGTTGTGGCTCTACAAACCGGATTCTGTAATGGGATGCTGGATTTGGTTAGGCTTCATGTTCTGGGTATTCTTCTGGACCGGTGTCGGCAATGCCTCTACTACTGAACAGATGGCTGTTCTGTTCCCGCCGCTTCAGGGTGGCGCAGTCGTTGGTTGGACTTCAGCAATCGGTGCTTATGGTCCTTTCACTATCGGCGTCCTCTTGGCTGAAACCAACGCAGCAACAATGTTTGCCGTAACAACAGCAATCTTTATCGCTATCTTATTAATCAATATTTATTACTACGACCGTAAAGATGCCCCGGATCTTTGCTAATTCGTCGGACAAATAAATAAAAAGGGAGAACCTATATGCCTGGAATGATGAAAAGTTCTCTGTTCTTCTCAAAGAAGGTCGGTTCCTATTCAGATGGTTGGGGCGAAGTTGTAAACGCTGACCGCGGTTGGGAACAGGCTTACAGAGACAGATGGGCACATGACAAAATCGTCCGTTCTACCCACGGCGTTAACTGTACCGGCTCCTGCAGCTGGAAGGTATACGTCAAGGACGGTATTGTCACATGGGAAACCCAAGAAACTGACTACCCCCCAACGCCTCCCGGAGTTCCGAATCACGAACCTCGCGGATGTCCTAGAGGAGCAAGTTACTCTTGGTATCTCTACAGTGCCTCCAGAATTAAACATCCGTTAATCAGAGCTGAGCTTCTTAACTATTGGGAAGAAGCTCGGAAGACAATGGATCCGCTAGCTGCTTGGAAGAGCATTGTTGAAGATCCGCAGAAGAAGAAAGCCTATTGCGAAGCCCGCGGTATGGGCGGATTGGTTAGAACTTCCTGGAATACCGCTCTGGAAATTATCGCCACTGCCAACCTCTACACGATTGACAAGTACGGTCCGGACAGAATCGCCGGCTTCTCACCGATTCCAGGCTACTCTATGGTCTCCTACGGAGCAGGTACTCGGTATCTGTGCTTGATCGGCGGTACGCCTCTCTCCTTCTATGACTGGTATTGCGATTTGCCGCCGTCATCTCCTCAGACATGGGGCGAACAAACTGACGTTCCTGAATCTGAAGCTTGGTACTACTCCAGTTACATCCTTGTTTGGGGTACCAATATTTCCATGACCCGTTCTCCGGACGCACACTTCCTGATTGAAGCCCGTTATAACGGTACCAAGGTTGTGAACGTCTGTCCGGATTACGTGGAAGTAACGAAAGACGCCGATATGTGGATCCATCCGAAGCAGGCAACCGATGCTGCTTTGGCTTTGTCTATGGCTCACGTCATCTTTAAAGAGTTCCACTACGAAAATCCGGACCCGTATTTCACCGAATACGTTAGAAACTATACCGACTTCCCAATGCTTGTCATGCTCGACAAGAATGAAAAGGGCGGCTATGTTCCGGGACGTCTGCTCCGTGAATGCGATATCGGCGCTCCGGCCGGAGAAAACAATCCGGAATGGAAGACTGTCGTCTATGACGAACTGACAAAAGAAGTGGCCGTTCCGCAGGGCTCAATGGGTTACCGTTGGGGTCAAAAAGAAGGCCAGGATCTCGGCAAATGGAATTTGAACTCCGTAGACGGACGTACAGGCAAAGAAATTAAACCGCAGTTGTCCTTCTTGAAGGATTCGCCGGAAGTAGTTGATGTTTCCTTCCCGTACTTCGGCGGAAGAGAACGCCCGATGTTTACTCCGAACGAACAGACTTCCGATGTTATCGTTAGAAAAGTTCCTGCTAAGACAATTAAAGTTGACGGAAAAGAATACTTAGTCGCTACAGTGTTCGATTTGTTCGGCAGCTACCTTGGCGTCGACAGAGGCTTGGGCGGTGAAGTTGCTCATAGCTACGAAGATAACGTGCCGTTTACACCGGCATGGCAGTCTGTCATTACCGGCGTTGAACCCGAATATGCAATCACTGTAGCTCGTGAGTTTGCAAAAGCAGCTTCTAAGACCAAAGGCCGTGCTTGCGTTCTGATGGGCGCAGGCGTTAACCAGTGGTTCCAGACCGATAACACTTATCGTACGGTTATTTACCTTCTGTTGATGTGCGGTACTTGCGGTGTCGTCGGCGGAGGCTGGTGCCACTATGTGGGTCAGGAAAAGATTCGTCCGGAAGCCGGATGGTCCGAATACTCTTTTGCTAAAGACTGGGAGCCCGCCAGCCGCCATATGAATGCGACTAGCTACTTCTATGAACATACCGACCAGTGGCGTTACGAAAGAATTCCTCTGTCCGATATGCTGTCCCCTTTGGCAGATACCAAAGTTTATAACGGCACTTATGTCGACTATAACGTTAAGTCTGAAATGATGGGCTGGCTGCCTTCTGCTCCTCAGCTCAACGTCAACCCGACAAAGATTGCCCCGCTCGCTCAGAAAGCCAACGAGGATCCGACTCAGTATTTGATCGATCAGCTCAAGGCCAAGAAGATTCAGTTCAGCTGCCAGGATTTGGATGCTGAAGAAAACTGGCCGAGAAACTTATTCGTTTGGCGTTCGAACCTGCTCGGTTCTTCCGGCAAAGGTCAGGAATACTTCCTGAGACATTTAATGGGAACTCAGAGCGGTATTCTCGGCGGAGAATTAACAGAAAAGGACGGCTCGCTGCTTCCGCAAATGGTTAAATGGCGTCCGCCTGTCACGGGTAAATTGGATCTATTGGTCAATATGGACTTCCGTATGAGTACAACGTCCATTTACTCCGACATCATCCTTCCGACAGCAACCTTCTACGAAAAGAACGATATCAACACAACGGATATGCACAGCTTCATCCATCCGTTCGTTAAAGCCGTTCAATGTTCTTGGGAAGGCCGTTGCGACTGGGATACTTACAAGGACATCGCCAAAAAACTTTCTGAAATCGCTGCGATGTATCCGGATAAATTCGGTAACGTCGTTGATATGGTTATGACGCCGCTCGGTCACGATTCTCCTCATGAATTGGGCCAAGCTCTGGATGTTAAGGCCTGGTACAAGGGCGAATGCGATTTGATTCCGGGCAAGACAGCTCCGTTGATTCACGCAGTTCCGAGAGACTACCGCACCATTTACGATAAGTACACGTCTATCGGACCTCTGCTCAGCACAAAGGGCGGCGGCAACCGCGGCATCAAATGGAACCTGGATCCGGAAATTGAAGAGTTAAGACAGTTGAACGGTACGGTTACCGAAGGCGTTGCTAAAGGACGTCCGAAGATGCTTACCGACATCAATGCCGCTAACTTCATCATGAGAGTTTCTCCGGAAACCAACGGTGCTTTGTCGTACCGCAGCTGGACATTCGTTGAAAACCAATGCGGTGTTAAATGCCGCTGGATGTCCGAGGGTCATATCGAAGACAAGATCACCTTCGATGATTTGGCTCACCGTCCGGCAAAGACATTTACCGCCCCGGACTGGTCCGGCACGATTACTCCGGAAACTCCGTATGTCGCATTCTGGCAGAACGTGTTTGTCAAACTTCCGTGGCGTACTCTGACGGGACGACAGCAGTTCTATCAAGACCATAGCTGGATGAGAGCTTTCGGTCAGGAATTTGCTCAATATCGTCCGCCTGCATTCCAGAGATCGTTGGAGGGTTATAAGGATATTGCGGCAAACGGCAATAAAGTCATCATGCTGAACTTTATGACCGCCCACCAGAAATGGGGTATTCACTCCACTTATTACGACAACGAAAGAATGCTTGCGCTGTCCAGAGGAGGCCCTGTGGTTTGGATGAGCAACCTCGATGCGGCTAACGCCGGCATCGTTGATAACGATTGGATCGAATGCTGGAACTGCAACGGTTCAGTTGTTGCCAGAGCCATTGTCTCTTCAAGAATGCCGGAAGGCCTGTGCATCATGCAGCACGCTACTGAAAAGACAGTTAATACACCGGGATCTGAGATTAACCACATGAGAGGCGGCGACCATAACTCTCCGACAAGAGTTATCGTCAATCCGACTCACATGATCGGCGGTTACGCTCACCTCTCTTATGCCTTCAATTATTACGGAACTATCGCTCCAAACAGAGATGACTTCGTGTGGATGAGAAAGATGAATAAGATCGACTGGATGGAAGAAGAAGCTCCGAGCAAAGGAGGTAATTTATGAAAATCCGTGCACAAATAGGGATGGTATTAAACCTCGATAAATGCATCGGTTGTCATACTTGTTCCGTTACCTGTAAGAATGTGTGGACTAACCGCCCCGGTACCGAATATATTTGGTTCAACAATGTTGAAACAAAGCCGGGCGTCGGTTATCCGAAACAATGGGAAAACCAAAAGAAGTGGCTGGGCGGCTGGGAACTTAAAAACGGTACTCTTCGCCTTCGCCGCGGCAGCAAACTCGGCGTACTCGCCGGAATTTTTGCGAACGGCAAGCTTCCGGGAATTGATGAGTACTACGAGCCGTATACCTTCGATTATCAGAACCTGCAGAAAGCTCCTCGTATGAAGACTTCTGTGACGGCACAGCCAATCTCTTATCTGACCGGAAAGAAGATGAAGAAGATTGTCAACAGTGCTGCGTGGGACGATAACCTCGGCGGTACGGATCTGATGACTACACCGGATGTCAACTTAGCTAACGTAGAGCGCGAAATTTACGCACAGTACAAGAACACTTTCTTGTACTATCTGCCGCGTCTGTGCGAACACTGCTTGAACCCGGCCTGCGTAGCCAGCTGCCCGTCCGGTTCGATCTACAAGCGTGAAGAAGACGGCATCGTCTTGGTCGACCAGAACAAGTGCCGCGGTTGGAGAATGTGCGTCTCCGGCTGTCCCTACAAGAAGGTTTATTACAACTGGTCTACCGGCAAAGCCGAGAAATGCATTTTCTGTTATCCGCGTGTAGAAAGCGGTCAGCCGACCGTTTGCGCTGAAACCTGCGTCGGGCGTATTCGTTACATGGGCGTAATGCTTTACGATGCGGACCGCATCAAAGAGCTCGCTTCCACACCAAACGAAGAAGATCTTTACGCAGCCCAGAAATCCATTTTCTTGGATCCGAACGATCCGAATGTTGAAGCTCAAGCACTTGAAGCAGGAATTTCTCACGACTGGATCGAGGCCGCGAAGAAATCTCCAATCTACAAGATGATCTGCAAGTGGGGCGTAGCGCTTCCGTTGCACCCGGAATTCAGAACTCTGCCTATGGTTTGGTATGTTCCGCCGCTTTCTCCGATTGCTCAGGCAGTCGATGCGGGCAAGCTTTCTTTGAAGGGGGATCTTCCGGATGTAGAAAGTCTGCGTATTCCTGTCCAGTACTTGGCAAATCTGTTTACCGCAGGCAACACAAAACCGGTTCTGGATGCTCTAGGACGCCTGTTGGCTGAAAGAAAGATCCTTCGTTCTTACAGCAACGGTGCCGGAATATCTCAGTTCCTGACTTGTGAGGTATTCCCTGAAGAGCTCAAGGATAGTCCGGACGTTAAGCTTCTGGATTCTTTGGGACTGACATTGCAGGATGTTTGCGATATGCATAATCTCTTTGCTATTGCCGACTATAAAGACCGCTTTGTCGTACCGTCAGCCAACCGCAACCATATGGCAAGTATGCTGTCTCAGGGTTCTCAAGGAATTAACTTGGGAGGCGGTGCTGACATGCGCCGCAGAGCGTCGGTTATCTTCGGCGGTCCAATGAACCGAAAGGTCATCCCTCTTTTCGAAGAGTATGAACGCAGTACCGATAAGGTGGGAGGCTAATGATGAATGATCTCTATCTAACCTTAAATTTCGTGATCTTCCAAGTGATGCCCTATGCGATCTTGGCAATCCTGCTTCTCGGCAGCTTTGCCAGGTATCTGATTAGCCCGTTTTCCTGGAAGAGCCAGAGCAGCGAACTCATCGATAAAAAAGACTTGATGTGGGGCGCAAATTTGTTCCATATCGGTGTCATCATCGTGTTCTTCGGTCACGTCTTCGGCCTCTTTACTCCGAGCGCAATCCTCGACATGATGGGAATGACTCCTGCCGTTCACCAACTGGTTGAAGTCTTTGTAGGAGGCACCTTTGCCGTTGTAGCAGTCCTTGGCATCTTTATTCTGTTCTTCCGCCGTTGTTTCAATGATAGAGTCAGAACAGCATCAAGACCAAGCGACTACCTGGTTTTGATTCTCCTGATTGCCGTATTGCTTTTCGGATGCGCTTCCGTTATTGAGTCCTATCTGTATGACCACTCCGGTGCAACCATCGTATTGTTCCGCTCTTGGGTTCATGGTTTACTTACTTTCGACCCGAATGCTTGGACCTACATGCTGCAGGTTCCCGAACCTCAGAAATGGCATATCTTCATCGGTTTGTTGGTATTTTTGGTTGTCCCGTTTACCAGACTGGCTCACATCTGGAGCGGATACTTCACACCATTATTCCTTATCAGACCGCACCAGATTATGCGTATTAATAGGAAACCAATGAAGTAATCAACTGCTTCGCAAAAGAAAACCCGGGCCACATCGCTCGGGTTTCTTTTAAACTGAAGCAAGACAAAGTCACTCGCAGTCTAAGAAGATCGTTTAATAATAACAGCCGGTTTATAATTTTTTGTCCTAGTCAAAGAACACTCCGGATCCAAGTATGAGCGACTTTTCTTCAAGCATTTCAACTAAGCTGGTTCATGTCGGTAGAAACACAGACGTGAGCCAAGGTTTTGTCAATATTCCACCGTTTAACGGCTCTACGGTTTTGCACCATTCTTCCGCAGATATGAAAGAAAGAACACGCCGTCAAATGAACGGAGAGGAAGTTCTGACTTATGGGACCGGGGGAGGACCCACACACGATGCTTTCTTTCAATTGATGAACGAGCTGGAAGGCGGGGAAGGTACTTGGGCCTATTCCACCGGTCTTGCCGGCTGCGTGATTCCTTTTTTTGCTTTTGTGAAAGCAGGCGACCATGTGTTGGTTACAGACTCAGTCTATGGACCTACACGAGAGTTTTGTGAAACGATTCTACGAGGACTAGGAATTGAGGTTGAGTTTTACATTCCGACGATAGGTGAGAGAATTGAGGAGCTCATACGTTCCAACACCCGTTTGATTTTTATGGAGAGCCCTGGCAGTCACTCCTTTGAGATGCAGGATGTTCCGGCGATTGTTCGTGTTGCTCAAAAACATAACGTCTGGACCATGATCGACAATACTTGGGCGACTCCAATGTATTTTCAGCCGTTGAAAGCTGGTGTCGATGTTGTCATCCATGCAGCGACTAAATACATCGGAGGCCATTCTGATTTGCTGATGTCAACGGCAACCTGCAATGCCAAGGCGTGGCCTTTGGTAAAGGCCGTCAGCATTACGATGGGACAGTTAGCTCCGGCAGACACTATTTATTTGGCCCATCGCGGCATTCGGACGATGAAAGTCAGAATGGAGGCACAGTTCAAATCCGCGCAGAAAATTGTTGATTGGTTAGAGCAGCAGCCGGAGGTCGAAAAGATTTTGTGGCCTGCTCACGAAAAAGATCCCGGTTATCCGATCTGGAAAAGAGATTTCACGGGAGCCGCAGCCTTATTTGCTGTCAAACTAAAAGACAATGTGCCTGATGCTGCTTTGGATGCTTTCTTGGACAACCTTAAACTCTTCGGGCTTGGATATTCATGGGGCGGTTATGAAAGTTTGCTTATCCGGAGTTACGGAAAGCGATGCAAAGATGATTCAACAGCTTTTGAAAAGATGCTTCGGTTGTCCATTGGGCTGGAAGATGCAGAAGACCTTATAAGAGACCTCCAGAGAGGTTTTGAAGCATTGCGAAAGGAAATGCCCTAGCGAAGAAAGAAAAGGCGCCAAAGGCGCCATTTCGTTAGTTCTGTGTAGATGTTTTTCTTGGTTTCTGCTTTCTTGATGCCAAAATCTTATCGAACAGGCAGTTTGGAATGATCCTCAGAACTTTAGAGAGCACGCCCATTTGCCAAGGAATCGTCACATAGGACTTTTTCTCAAAGATAGCTTTAACAGCCTCTTTGGCAAATTCTTCCGGTGTCAGAAGGAAAGGCATCTTATACGGATTTTTTGCGGTTAAAGGCGTCTTCACAAATCCCGGAGAAATGGTCAAGACGTCCACGCCGTGCTTTTTCATTTCCACGCGCAGACTTTCGCAGTAAGTGATGACTGCTGATTTGCTTGCGCAGTACGCTTCGCTTCCCGGTAAGCCGCGGATGCCGGCTACGCTGGCAATACCAACCAACGTTCCTCTTTTTCTTTCCATCATCGGTGCTTCAAAAGCGTGGAAAGTGGAGGCCATGGATAACACATTGGTTTCGAATACTTGGTCAAATACTTCCAAGTCCTCTTTGAATTGTGTTTTGACTCCGATAGAGACACCTGCACAGGCGATTGCCACATCCACGCCGCCGCATTCTTTATCGAACTTACGGGCTTCGTCAATCAATTTTTCTCTATCAGTTACATCGCAGACAATGGCCTTATGCAAATGAGAGTGTGGAAGGCGGGAGATAATCTCATCGAGTTTTTCTTTTCTTCTGGCAACAAGTCCGAGAGTTGCGCCCTTAGCGGCAAATTCTTTTGCGAGCGCTTCCCCGATTCCGCTGGAAGCTCCTGTAAGAAAAATGTTCATTTATTTAATTTCCGTGAAAGCGTACTAAACCGCAATAAAGAGATCATTTTAATGGTGCAGAGCGGCTTCCTGCAGGCTGCGAATGAAAAAAAGCTCCTTAAAGTGGAACGTTAAGGAGCTTACTCGCAGAAGAGAGAATTATTTGTTACTTTCTCTTTCTTTGTTGATTAGGAAATCCATCACCTGGATAGCGCCCTCGCGTGTTCCGACCATATGAGGCGCGGTGATGTATTTTCCGTTGACTGCATTACAAGGAGTGCCGTCGATGTCATAAGCCATCCATGTTTTGCGAGCCTTTTCAGTGTTCATCTTCGTGGAGAAAGAATTAGCGGCCTTTAAGAACTCTTCCTTATTCAGCCCATTGGAGGCTAAATAATCAGCAACGCTGTTAAGGTCCGGCATTTCTCTGCCTTCTTTAATAACAGCATTGAACATCATGTCGTGGTACGGATCGAGCTTATTGAGTGCTTCAAGCGCGTAATAGGTCTGAGTGAAGTGCTTAGTTTTATCAGACCATGCCACCGGGATTCTCTTGAACACAACATCATTCGGAAGCTGGGCTGCCCAAGGTTCTACTGATTTTTCATAGGTGTAGCAGTGCGGGCAGGTATAAGCAAAAAATGTAAGAACTTCGATTTTCTTTGGATTGGAAGTTTGAACCGGAGTTTTTAAAGCAACATAATCAGTTCCGGCAACTGGCTTATCCGCAGATGCAAAAACTGTCAGAGGCATAAAAGCTGCGATTGCTGCAGCAAGTATTGAACGTCTGAGCATATTTAAACCTAATAAATAAAATATTCAAAAATGCTAGTAAATTGAACTGAAGAGGAAATTAAATAACAATACGCAGTCAAAAGACTGCGTATCGGATACTACTGAAGATGTTTATTTCACTCGTCCTACTGTTGCCTGGAACGAGTTCTGCATTAAGCGGGTTTTGACATCATTGGCTTCTTGATTGGTCCCGTAAGGTCCGAGACGGACTCTGTACCATGTTGTTCCGTTTTCAACTCTCTTAATGATTCGGGATTCAAAGCCGAGAAGACCAAGCTCTGCTCTAAGGTTTTCTGCTTCAGCTTCTCCTTTGAAAGCACCTGCTTGGACAACATAGCGGTAAGTTTCTTCAGTCGGCTGCTTAACCTCTTCTTTGGAGTTGGGGGCATCGGTAGGGTTAGGGTACTGAGGCTCTACAGTTACAACTTTGCTTTTCGGAGCGTTGGCCGGAGAGTCTCCGGTTCCATTAAGCGCAGCGTTCGGATCCGGAATCGCACCGTTGGCGATAGGATTGATTTTCTCACTGGCCTGGTTCACTTTATTGATAAAAGGAATCGGTGCATTGGTAATGAAAAGAGCAGCCGCTGCGCAGGCTCCAACACCTACGACACCCCCGACTAAAAATCCATAAAACCACGTTCCAAAACCGGATCTGCCTGCCATTTCTATTGCTCCTTATCGGCTCTGTCCAATCTTTCCGGAGCTGACACTCCCAAGATTCCGAGGCCGTTTTTGAAGACTTGCTGGACCGCCAATAATAAAGCGAGACGAGCGTTTCTTGTCTTCTCATCCTCAACGAGTACTCTTTCTGAATTGTAGAAAGAATGGAACTTGGATGCCAGATCAGACAAATACGCAACTAAGCTGTGCGGAGCAAGTTCGTTCGCGGCCGAGGCAAGAACATTCGGGTAGTCAGAGAGCAAATTCATCAAAGCGAGCTCGGAAGGAGCTGTTAAAACGCTCAGATCGAAGCTTGAGGCCTGTTGTTCGCTCGGAACACTGAATCCTTTTTCCGCAGCTTGCGCAAAAATAGAGCAAATACGGGCATGAGCGTATTGCAGGTAATACACCGGATTTTCATCAGACTGACTTTGAGCCAAATCGATATCCAGATTGAATTCCGCGTCGCTCTTTCTGTTAACTAAGAACAAACGGGCAGCGTCTTTGCCAATCCATGTTATCAGATCACGCAAAGTTACATAGGTTCCGGCTCTCTTACTCATCTTTACTTCTTGACCGTCTTTGATGACGTGAAGCATCGTATGAAGAAGATATGCAGGGAAATCTTTTGGAACTTCAAAGTTGAAAGCTGGGGCAGCCGCTTGAATGCCGGCACGGACACGTGCTACTGTGCCGAAGTGGTCTGTGCCTTGAATGTTCAAAGCTTTCTTGAATCCTCGTTCAAACTTGTTGAGGTGATAGGCCACATCAGGAACGAAATATGTGTAAGTTCCGTCAGTCTTCTTTACGACACGGTCCTTATCATCGCCGAAATCTGTGGATTTAAACCACAGTGCGCCGTCTTTCTCGTAAAGTTTTCCGGCTTTATCGATGGCTGCAACAGCGTTTTGAACTCTTCCGTCTCTATATAAAGAGCTTTCTAAGAAATAGTTATCAAAGGAGACGCCGAAAGCTTGGAGATCGTTGTACTGCTCGTTTCTTAGATAAGCAACCGCGTACTTACGAATGTTTTCTAGATCGTCGATATTTCCGCTGCTGTGAATAGGTTCGCCGTCGAATGCGCTGAAGCTTTCTTTATCTAGATACTTCTGAGCGATGTCGCGAATATATTCGCCTTGATAGCCGTCTTCCGGGAATTTGACATCTATACCCAAAATTTCTTTTGCTCGAGCCTGGACGCTGTCGGTTAACTTCTGGATCTGAACACCGGCATCGTTGTAATAGAACTCGCGGCTGACAACCCATCCTTGAGACTTAAACAAATTGGTTAGTACATCGCCGAGGGCTCCCTGGCGAGCGTGGCCTAAGTGAAGCGGACCGGTTGGATTTGCAGAAACAAACTCAATAAGAATAGTTTTATCTTTGTCGGTCGGAAGACAGCCGAATTTTGTGCCTTCTTCCAAAACAACCTTCACAACTTCCTGCTTGGCCTGATCGGACAAAGTCATGTTGATGAAGCCCGGACCTGCAATTTCTATATTTTTGAAGAATGTTTCGGTGCCCGGCTGTGCTTTGATCTTTTCAACAAGCTGTGCTGCGATATCACGAGGTGCCTTTTTCATAGCTTTGGCGCACTGTAATGCCACAGTGCAGGCCACATCGCCGTGAGCGGCTTGCTTCGGTTTCTCCAGGATAACCTTTGCAGTCTCCGGAGCACCAATTTCTTTCAGGGCCTCTGTGAAGAGGCTCGAGATATAGTCTTTCTGAGTATTAAGCATTTTTTGAAGACGCTCTCTTATTCTTCAGCTTTCTTAGAAAAAGTGATCGAGGCAAAAGCAGAGTGATTATGAATAGACTCAAAGTTTTCTGCTTCCACTGTGAAGGAGAGAATGGCCGGCTCGTCTTGGCAAAGGATGGCGACATCTCTGACTAAGTCTTCAACGAACTTCGGATTTTCGTAAGCATGTTCAGTAACGAATTTTTCGTCAGAACGCTTCAAAAGACCCCAAACGGGACAGGAAGCGGAAGATTCAATCATCTCAATTTGCTTTTCAATAGCAAAATTGGTTTCGAGCTCTGCATTGATAGAAACTAAAGAACGCTGGTTGTGAGCACCATACTTACTGATTTCTTTGCTGCATGGACACAAACTTGTTACCGGAGCTTCAACTTTTTGATTAATTTTGATATGGCCGTTTTTAGCCTCGGCAACTAATTGAACTTGATAGTTCATTGTGCTGTGAAGTTCAGAAACCGGGGCGGCTTTTTCCATAAAGAACGGAAAGGTAAGACTGATATAACCGCCATCAGCTTTTAGAGAAGAAAGCATCTGTGCCATTACATCAGTTAAAAGAGTAGGGCAAAAAGGCTTGTTGATGCTTTCGAGCAAAGTCCAGAAGCGGGACATGTGGGTGCCTTTTTTGTCTGCCGGTAAAGAAACGTACATTTCAACATCGGCAACAGTATGCTGGGAACCCAGAACAGTCTTAACTAAAATCGGGGTTTTGATCCCTTTGACCCCAACTTTTTCAATAGGAATATTACGGCGGTCTAGAGAGGATTGAACGTCCGGAAGGACCATCAAATCGTTACTTGTCATTTTTTCCTCAAAAGGTCTGGAAAGACCCGTACCAAAATAAAGATAGTTGTCAAGTATACCTTGAATCGAGTGGGAACTTTTTTCATAATCGAGGATCTTTGGGATCATCCGAAGGTAGACGGATTTTTTAACAAAAAACTTTTGAATTTTTCCTGTAAATTGACGTAGATTAACAATCAGTCATGAGTTGACAATTAATTTACAAGGAACGTGATGAACTATCCGATAAAAAAAATTATCTGGGTAGCGGCGGCCGTAGCGGTAATTGTGCTGTTAGCTATGTTTGTTATTCCGGTTATCAGTGCTCTGCTTCTGGGATTCTTCGGAGTGTGTGCCTTATTGGCAGCTTCTCGTTGGATTGCGGGAGTTTTTAATAAAAATGAGCCTGCAGAAGATAAATACGACACCAATTATCAGGACAACTCTTCAAGCCGTGGTTTCCGCAGACCTGCCAGAATCGGCAGAACGAGACAAGAGATAGAAGACGCTGAAGTCATTAAAGACGAAAATGACGGAAGAAGATAATCTAATTTAGAAATGGAAAAACAAAACGAATCCTTTAATTCCAATAAGAAAATCCGCCTTAAAGATACGAGGATCGCCTACTATTGGAATCTAGTGCTTTATATCTTGTCCGCCGTGACATTTGCCGACGGACTTGTTAGCCTCTCTTCCGAAATTTGGGGAGGGGCTCTGAATGATTTTGGACTGACTTTAGTTTTCCTGGTTCTGAGCACAAGAGGGGAACAAATCGCAGCCTATGCTTACATCAAGGACCCTGAGCAGAAGGATAAAGTCATTAGAGCCTTAGTTGAGAGTGAAAAAACTAGGAAGCCCTGGCTTGGAAAAATTTCTGCAGTAGGTTGGGGTTTGATGTTTGCCGGAATTGCGATTGAGTTGCTAATGTAAAGAAACCTATGTTAAGATAGCGGTTTCCTTTTCGGAGGGGTGCCCGAGTGGCTAAAGGGGGCAGACTGTAAATCTGTTGGCGCACGCCTACGATGGTTCGAATCCATCCCCCTCCACCAATAGGAAACAAAATATTTCAAAAAATTAACGCTTGACTTGACAAGTTCTAAAAACTTGTTAAAATCTCCGACTCTCTGATACATGGAGGGGTGCCCGAGTGGCTAAAGGGGGCAGACTGTAAATCTGTTGGTGCACGCCTACGATGGTTCGAATCCATCCCCCTCCACCAGTATTCTGAGTTGAAACTAATTTAACTTCGGTTGTAGTTTCGCGGGTGTAGCTCAATGGTAGAGCAGAAGCCTTCCAAGCTTACGACGAGGGTTCGATTCCCTTCACCCGCTCCATCGCCCATGTGGCTCAGTGGTAGAGCACTCCCTTGGTAAGGGAGAGGTCACGCGTTCAATCCGCGTCATGGGCACCAGATTTATATACGAGATTTTTTAATTTATCTGCAAAAGGCAGAATTCAGGAGCTACACATGGCAAAAGAAAAATATGAGCGTACCAAGCCTCATGTTAACGTAGGCACCATCGGTCACGTTGACCATGGTAAGACAACTCTTACAGCTGCTATTACTTCCGTTCTTTCTCAGAAGTTCGGCG
>ERZ1673748.225-NODE-225-length-93812-cov-15.085839_pt1 | contig 93812 bp, 73 predicted proteins | sample MGYA00580196_ERZ1673748 | MGnify/ENA primary metagenome ERZ1673748 (study PRJEB41218, sample SAMN15661796) | gut metagenome | host: Homo sapiens | place: Canada: London | collected 2015-08-20/2019-03-30 | study: EMG produced TPA metagenomics assembly of...
GCGGAACTTGTAGCGAACAAAGCCAAGCCGACCGACCCTAAGGTTAACTTGACTGATGATAGCAAATACAACAAGCGAGATGCCTGCGACTTGCAGGCATCTCGCTTTATCTAAATAACGTGGTTGTGAATCAACCGCTATTTGTTACCCGCCCAAGCATGGTCGGGTTTTCCAAGTGCCGCAGATTGCCGTGAAAGAGGAGCGACGCGTACTTTGGTACGCGAGCGACGGTTTGAACGGCAAGGTGCGGTGCTTGGGAAAGCCGCTTATCGATAGGAAACGCTCTGCTGGGAATCCTTGACGACTACGTCATGAGCGCCGCCTTCGACGATGGAGGTGGAGCTCACCAGGGTCAGGCGTGCCTTTTCCTGGAGCTCGGGGATCGAGAGGGCACCGCAGTTGCACATCGTAGACTTGACCTTGTAAAGCGTGCCGCCCACGCCGTCCTTGAGGGAGCCGGCGTACGGGACGTAGGAATCGACGCCCTCGACGAAGCTGAGCTTCGCGGCGCCGCCCAGGTCATAGCGCTGCCAGTTGCGGGCACGCGCGGAACCCTCGCCCCAGTACTCCTTCATGTACTGACCGTTGACGTTGACGCGCTCGGTCGGGCTCTCGTCAAAGCGGGCGAAGTAGCGGCCCAGCATCATAAAGTCGGCGCCCATGGCAAGGGCGAGCGTCATGTGGTAATCGTAGACGATGCCGCCGTCGGAGCACACGGGCACGTAGACGCCGGTCTCCTCGTAGTACTCGTCGCGAGCGCGGCAGACGTCGATCAGCGCGGTGGCCTGGCCACGGCCGATACCCTTGGTCTCGCGGGTAATGCAGATGGAACCGCCGCCGATACCGACCTTGATGAAGTCGGCACCGCAGTCGGCCAGGAAGCGGAAGCCCTCGGCGTCGACGACGTTGCCGGCACCGACCTTGACATCCTCGCCGTAGTTGGCGCGAATCCACTCGATGGTGCGCTTCTGCCACTCGCTGAAGCCCTCGGAAGAGTCGATGCACAGGACATCGGCGCCGGCCTCGATGAGCAGCGGCACGCGCTCGGCATAGTCGCGGGTGTTGATACCGGCGCCGACCATGTAGCGCTTGTCGCCGTCGAGCAGCTCGTTGGGGTTGGTCTTGTGGCTGTCGTAGTCCTTACGGAAAACGATGCCCATGAGGTGATCGTTGTCGTCGACGATCGGCAGGGCGTTGAGCTTGTTGTCCCAGATGACGTCGTTGGCAACCTTGAGGCTGATGTTCTTGTCGCCCACGATGAGCTGCTCACGCGGGGTCATGAACTCGGAGACCTTCGTCTGGTGGTCATCGCGGCTGGGGCGATAGTCACGGCTGGTGACGATGCCCAGGAGCTTACCCTTGGGAGTGCCGTCGTCGGTGACCGGCATGGTGGAGTGACCGGTCTTCTCCTTGAGCTCGATGACCTGCTCCATGGTCATGTCGGGGGTCAGCGTGGAATCGGACTGAACGAAGCCGGCCTTGTGATCCTTGACGGCCTTGACCATAGCGGCCTCGGACTCGGCGCTCTGGGAACCGTAGATGAAGGACAGGCCACCCTCGGTAGCGAGCGCGACACCCATGTCGACGCCCGAGACGGACTGCATGATGGCGGAAACCATGGGGATGTTCAGGGTGATTGCCGGCTTCTCACCGCGCTTGAAGCGGGTCAGCGGCGTCTTAAGAGAGACGTTGTTGGGGATGCACTGCGAGGACGAGTAGCCAGGGACCAGCAGATACTCCGAAAACGTGTGGGACTCACCGGGAAAGAACGTAGCCATGTTTCTCCTTTTTCCATGCGACCGGTCGGCTGCAGGCCTCGTAGGACCCAGCCCAACCTTGGGCGCCCAATACTGGGGAAGTATCTTAACGCACTTTGACTGCTACAATGCATGATTTAAGAAGAGCACACGAGGGTTTGACGCATGCTTTGCGTTTGCCCAGCAAACACTTTAGCGGGGAGACGTGGAGCGTATGAAGTACAAGACGACGGCAAAGTTGGTCATTCAAGCGTGCGACAAGGATTTGCCGGGCGTGTTCGGCCACGGCTGCGTCTTGCTGCTGCAGGGTATTGCCCGCGAGCACTCGCTCAACCGCGCCGCCAAGAGCATGGGCATGGCGTATTCCAAGGCCTGGCGCATCGTGAACGAGGCCGAAGGTCAGCTGGGCTGCAAGCTCATCGAGCGCGACGGCGCCCGCGGATCCACCCTCACCCCCGCCGGAGAGCGAGCCATAGCGGTCTACGAAGAGCTGCAGGCCGACATCAACAACGTCATTGCCACCAAAGCCGACGCCCTCATCGCCAGCATCAAAGAGTAGTTAATTTACGGAGGGCATTGTCTAGGGTGGCGGCCACGATCAAGGGGTCATCGCTTCCGGCGAAGAGACGGATGGTGCTCCCCTGCTTGCCGCGTGGAGCCGAAAGGCGCGTCGTTGCGCCGCCGGCGGGCGATGTGCGAAACTCCCCGGGCAAAGCATCGAACAGCTTGCCCGCGCTACGCTCGATAAGGTCAAATTCAACTGCCGGGCCAAAGCCGTGCTCAAGGATTCCCGTTGCAGCCGCATGGTCGGGATGCGAGCTCAGCCCGGGATAGCGCACGTTGCGCACCATCTCATTGGCGGCCAGATACTCGGCCAGCGCACGTGCGCGGTCGAAATGTGCCTGCATGCGGACATCGAGCGAGCCCAGCCCGCGCTCCAGCACACCGGCCTCGTCAGCAGGCATATCAAGCTTGGCCAAGCCACAGCCCTCAAGCAGGGCATGCGCGCACTCAGCCGCGGCATCCACGCGATGGCGCTTGAGCTGCGAGCGCGCGACCGATACGGCAACCAACTTGCGCGGAGCATCACCGGCGCATACGCGATCGAGCGCCTCAAGCGACAGCGCAGCACTCAGCCGCAGCGAATCGCAGCCAAAAGCCGACGCCACCGTGTTATCCACCACAAACAGCGCGTGGGCCTCACGAGCAGCGCGACCCAGAGCGCGCAGATCGGGCACACGCAGACCAAGCCCGCCGATGGAGTTGACGAACCACCACAGGTGCGGACCCTCGGCATCAAACAAAGCATCAAAGCCCTCGGACGCAGCGGCAAACGCCTCGGCGGACGTCGAGCCCACCAGCGCGACGTCGCAGCCATCAAAGCCGCGCGCAAACGCATCGGCAAAGTCGTCCGCAAAGGCAACCAGACGATCGCCGGGACACACAATCCCCAGCTGCGACAGCGCTGCTGGCACATGCGAGGCCGCAAGCAACCGCGCCTCACGCGCGCCGGCTCTCAAAGCCCAAGCCTCTTCTAGCTGTTGCACGTCCACGCGGCACCGTCCCTTCATAAGCAAAAACCCACGATGCGGATGTTTCCCGCATCGTGGGCAACGGCTGCAGTATAGCGCCGATATGCGACGAATCTCCTAGATATTGAGCGCGTGATAGGTCACGCTCGCGCCCGGAGCGTCAACGGTCACGCCATAGGCCTCGGGATAGATGCGCGTCGAAAACACGAGCGCACCATCGTTCACAAACACCTCGACCGACGAGGCATCGCCAACAATGCGCACGTTACGAACCTCGTCGACGGATTCCCAGCGCACAGTACGACCGCAGCCGGCAGAAGCGCGGCCCTCATCAGTAAATCGCATCTCAAAGCGCGGGGGCAGTTCGTCCTCGGCGGGCACAAACGCCAGCTTCAACTCGCCATCAACGGTCGCGGTAAACGCGCCGTCGACACCGTCGACAACAACATCAAAGCAGGTATCGCCGGCAACCTCCAACGAGCCCTCCCCCACACGCACCGAGGCATAATGGTGCTCGATCTCGCGCACCGGCTGCTGCAGCACCACGCCGCCGGCACCGGCTGTAAGCTCACGCGGTACCGTCATGCAGTGCTGCCAGCCGGACACCACGGTGGGTGCGTTGCCATAGGTCGGCTCATCGGGCATGCCCATCCAGCCGATTAGAATATGGCGACCGTCCTCGGACGTAAACTCCTGCGGAGCATAACAGTCAAAACCGGCGTCCCACAGGCGGAACTCACCCAGCTCATAGGCATCGTCACCACCGGTAATGTCGCCCGTTACAGGCATGTAGCCAGCAGCGTATACGTTGCCGCGGTCCCAACGGCCGCCCTCAAGACCCTGAGGCGAGAACGACAGAAACGCCGCCGTATCGCCATTCGAATCGAGCTCGATGTAGCCGGGGCACTCCCACATAAAGCCAAAGCGCTCGGGCGTAGACACACGGTTCTCGAGCTCCCAGCTCAGCATGTCGGCCGAGCCATACACCAGGATCTCGCCCACATCGCGCCCGGCACCCTCGCCGTGCATGGCGCAAAATCGACTATCGACGTGCGGCCCATCCACGCGACGACGCGCGCCCAGCACCATGTGATAACGCCCGTCCGCGTCACGCCACACCTTGGGATCGCGCACATGGCAGGTCAAATCCTCGGGATAATCCTCGGACGCCAGCACCACGCGCTTTTGGCTGAACTCACGACCGGCAAAGCCATCAACGCTCTCGACATAGACGGTATCGGCGCGGCGGCCGGTATTGACGTAGTCGTACGTGCCGTCTGCATCGGAGAGTTTAACGTTGCCTGTGTACAGTACGCGAATGCGGCCGTCCTCGGCAAGCGCGGAGCCCGAATACACGCCATGGCAATCGAACGGCTCGTCGGGCAGCAGCGGGGCGCCAACGTAGTCCCACGTCATAAGATCGCGGCTTGTGGCATGGCCCCACATCTTGACGCCACCCTCGACATCAAACGGCGCATACTGAAAATAGGCATGGAACACGCCGCCCGCTTGGCAAAGACCATTGGGGTCGTTGAGCCAGCCCGCCGGCGGCATAATATGGAAGCGCTGGCCATATGCGCCATGACCGCACTCAGAGGCGGCGGTGTCAACAGCGGCAACCAGCTTTGCAAGGTCGCGGCCAAGTGCATTAGACATATCAAAGTCCTAACGGATCGAAAGTAACAAGGCGCCAGAGATCGACACCAGATACGGGAAACGCCCGCGAGCATACAACCCGCGGGCGCCCCTCAATCAAAAGCTCTTAGGCCTGCTCGGAAGCCTTGGGCTCGTCCTTGTACAGGACAAACGAGACGGCAAAGGAAACCAGCGCGGCGACCGCAAACATGATCGCGTACTGCGCGGGCTGGGCCAGGCACAGCAGGATACCGAAGATGCCGGTAACGCCGGTGCCGGAAGCAGCAAGCGAGGTGAGTGCGCAGACCAGGGCACCGCAACCGCCGCCGATGCAGCCGGCGATGAAGGGCTTAAAGAAGCGCAGGTTCACACCAAAGATGGCAGGCTCGGTAATACCCATGAAGGCGGACAGGGCCGAAGGAAGTGCCAGGCCCTTGATCTTGGCATCGCGGGTCTTAAAGGCAACGGCGAGCGCGGCGCCACCCTGGGCGATGTTGGCGGCACTGGCGATGGGCAGCCAATAGGTCACACCGTACTGGGCAAGCTGACCCAGGTCGATGGCGGTGTACATCTGGTGGATACCGGTAACGACCGTGGGGGCATAGAACAGGCCGACGATAAAGGAACCGATGCCGAAGGGCAGGGTCAGCAGGGCCTGGATCAGACCGAGGATGGCGTTCTCGGCCCAGACAAAGATGGGGCCGACGGCAACGAGCGTCACGAGCACGGTCACGAACACCGAGACGAGCGGAGTCACAAAGAGGTCGAACATCTCGGGAACGATCTTGTGCAGGCGCTTCTCGAGGAAGGCCAGAATGGCGCAGGCGATAACGATGGGGATCACATGGCCCTGATAGCCGACCCACTCAAAGCTGTACACACCGGGAATAACAGTAACCATGGTCTGAACGCCCTCGGAAGCAACCGTGTAGGCGCTCTGCAGCGAGGAGTTGATGAATGCACCACCGACGACAGCGCCCAGATAGGGGTTGGCGCCAAAGGCCTTAGCGGCGGAGTAACCGATCAGGATCTGCAGAATGCCAAAGGACGTGCCCGAGACCAAGTCGGCGATCTTATAAATAAAGTTATTGGTGTCGAGTGCGATAAAGCCGTTGGAGGCCATGAAGTTGAGGGCGCTCATAATGCCCAGCAGCAGGCCCGAAGCCACGATGGCGGGGATTATGGGAACAAAGACGTCGCCGAGCACCTTAATGGCACGCATAAAGATGTTCTGCTGCTGAGCCGCAGCCTCCTTTACCTCGGCCTTGGTGGCAGCCTCGACGCCGCTGAGCGCGATGAACTCTTCGTAGACCTTGTTGACGGTGCCAGTGCCAAAAATAATCTGGAGCTGGCCCTGGGCCTCAAAGACGCCCTTGGCGCCATCGACATTCTCGATGGCCTCCTTGTTAACCTTGGAATTATCGGCAATCACCAGGCGTAGACGCGTGGCGCAGTGTGCGGCCGAAACAACGTTGTCGGCGCCACCGACGTTGTCGAGCACCTCTTGGGCTGATTTGCGGTAGTCCATAACTTCCCTTTCCTCTAACGGGCGCATGTGCACCCGGCCATCTTTGACACATACACTGTAATCGTTTTCAGTTTGATATGACTGTAATCGTTTTCATAGTAGGGTGAACGGTAGGAAAAAGCCGGCGAAAGGTAGTTTTGAAGCAAAAACAGGGGTCTCAGAGGCAGGCGGACGTGCCCAAGGCCTAGACATTCATAAGCTGATGGCCGAGCTTGAGCGACTTTAGACCGCTCTCCCCCTCCTCGCCATCGAGCGCGTTGAGCAACATATTGGTCGCCTCGACGCCGCTGGTCAGGTAGCCGTAATGCACGGTGGGAATGCCGCCCGTCAGCGCGCGCAAAAATGCGTTGTCGCCGAAGCCGCTCACGCCACGCACGCCCTCGCCCATGCCACGCACCTCGTCAAGAGCGCGCAGGGCGCCGGCAGCCATAGTGTCGGTCGCGCACGCGATAAACGAAACATCGGGGGCATCGGCAAGCAGCTCGCGCGCAGCGCGATAGCCCGAGTCGAGCGTAAACGAGCCCAGGCGAATCAAGGCGGCATCGAGCGGGTTACCCGCGGCGCGCAAGCCGGCCTCAAAACCGCGACGGCGGTCATAACCGGCCGCGCGGTCCTCTTCGGCAACTCCGATGTAGGCGATCTTGCCATCCACCCGACCCGCAAGCGCACGGCCGAGCTCAAAGGCAGCCTCGTAATCGTCGTGATAGACGCACGCCGCGCCCTCGACATGTTGGCCGATCAACACAATGGGCACACGGCACGACTCAATCGCGCGACGGTGCTCGTCGGTGATCATAGTTGCCACCAGAACAATGCCGTCAACCGGGTGGTTTTGGAATAAATCGAGGTATTCGAGCTCACGATCGGCCGCGTTGTCGGTGTTGGCAAGCAGCATCTGGTAGCCACGGCGACCGAGCACCTGACCAATGCCGGCGGTAATGCGGCTCACGGATTCCGAGTTGATCTTAGGTACGATGACGCCGATGAGCTTGGTGGAACCAGTGCGCAGCGCGCGAGCCTGGCTGGATCGCACGTATCCGGTCAGCTCGATTGCCTGCTTAATGCGCTCGGCCTTGTCCGCCGAGATATATCCACCGTTGAGGTAGCGCGAGACGGCGGCGCTCGAAACGCCGGCCAGCTCGGCCACATCTTTCATCTTAACCACGAGCACCCCTGTCATTGAAATCGCTTTCACCATAATACCCGCGAACGCGCTCAATGAATCAACTCGCCCATCCAGGTCGAGCAAACGTCAGCGAGCGGGCAGCTGCCGTGGCGAGGTGCCGCGAAAGAGGAGCGAAGCGTACTTTATGTACGCGAGCGACGGTTTGAGCGGCAGATCGCCCGGCAGATGCCCGCGCAGCGTCGAGCGGTCCGGCGTTTGTTAAAACGCCGGAACATAGTTAGCCGTGATATTCGCCGTTGTACTGGATGAGCGTCAGGTCCTCCACGCCGTCGAGCGCGCGGATGGCGTCGGCATAGGGCATATCCACACCGTCAGAGAACACCTCGACGGTCATCTCGACCTTGTCGCCGCGCATGGTCTTGGACTTGACGGTAAACTTGGTGCGCCCAAACGCGCGCACGATATCGTCGCCAGTGGTCTGACCCGTGTAGTGGATGACCATCATGTAAACGCGCGCCTTGTCCTGGTGGCTCGCAAAGCCGGCAATCATCACCACGATCACCACCGCCGTGAGCCCCACGAGTGCGTACATGCCGGCACCCGCCGTAATGCCCGTGGTAATGGCCCAAAACAGGTACAGCAGGTCGAGCGGGTCCTTGACCGCCGTACGGTAGCGGACGATAGACAGAGCACCGACCATACCGAGCGAGATGACCACGTTAGTCGAAATCGCGAGCGTGACCATGCAGGTGAGTACGCACATGCCCACGAGCGTCACGGCAAAGCTACGCGAATACACCACGCCGGTAAAAAAGCGCTTGTACACGTAATAGATCAGGATGCCCATGGCGAGCGCCACGAGCAGCGACAGGCCAATCTTGGCAGGGTCGACCTGGCCAAACGCCTCCAAGACGGAGTTCTTAAAAAAGTCCCTGGTGCTCATGGTCTAAATATCCCCTCGGTTCTCAAAATCCGATTCCCAGTAATTAAATCCGCGCAGGTAGGCGGTCTTTTCGTAACACAGGCAATACTTGGAGACCGCCGTAAGCTCGGCCGCTCCCGGCGGCACCATATCACGCACCAGCTGCGGGCAAAACTCCGTAAACTTGACCTCCATCACCAGCTTGCCGGGCTCCAGGACCGGCAGCGCGGGCAGCGTCGCGTCAAAGATATCGAAGCTTCCCACCGCGGCACGCACGTTCATGTCAAACGTAATGCGCACGGTGCCCTCATCCATCACCCACGGCTCGCGCTCGTAGTCCACGATGGTCCGCGGGCGCATCATGTTGCAGATGCACTCGATGTAGAACTCTCGGCAGAGCGGATAGGGGCTCCTCAGCAAAAAGTCGTAGTCGCCAGCCAGGATCTGCTCAAACTCGCCGCGCGTAAGCGGCGCGTCCTCCTTATAGATCCAGCTGCCGAACTTCTTTTTGCGCTCGAGCTTAATCACCTTGTCGCTGCCGTTATAGATGCGCACGCGATACTTTTTGCGCATGAGAATACCGGCGTCTTTTTCCTCGTAGGCCGAGTTGCAGTAGTCGTCAAAATACAGGCTGCGAATGGTGTAACCACGCGCCCGCGCATGCTTGTCCAGTTTAAAAACCGGCGCCATGCGACAGGCAAGCGCGGAGTGCTCGCCCTCGTTAATGAGATATTTGAGCTCGTGGCGGTAACGCTCCTGCGTGGTACGCACAGGCGGAGCCGCCAAGCGCTCAAGCAGCGCGCTAGCCCTCCTCATACGTGTCCTCCACGACCTTACCGCCGTCTTGCACGTAAAAACACTTCATGCCGTAGTGCTTGCCGTCGTCGGTCACATAGTAGTCAAACGCATCTTGCCTATAACCGTCGGAGTTGGTGGCACGCACGCGCACAAAATACTGGCCGGCATCAGGCGCATCGCAGGTCACCTCGGGAAGCAGCACGTCCTCGGCCTTAAAGACCACGTCGCTAATGGCATAGTCACGCGCAAGCTCCACAGTGTAGCGAATGTCGCGCGCCTCAAAGTCGTAGGACGCATCCCAGTTAATACGCAGCTTACCGTTATCGATCTGCGGCACGCCGATGTAGAACGGCATGGGCTTTTTAAAACTCTCGCGAAAGCTCTTGTAGTTCTCCTCGATCTCGGAGGGAATCGCCGCGGCAATCTGCTCGTATTCGTCCTTGGTCACGGGCAGGTGGTCGATATCGGGCGAAGCAAAGACTAGCGATTCAGTAACCTCGCGGTAGTGCTTGATCATCTTGCTCAGGCGTGCCTCGGTCATATACGAACGCAGGTCCTTGACGGCGCGGTCGAGCTCGCTGCGGAACGATTTGCTGCGCAGCGCACGATTGAACAGTACGTTGCCCCAGTAGTTGCTTGCACCGCGCTCCCAGCTCGCGTAGTCCGAAAACCCGGTAAGAGAAAGCTCCAGCTTACGCAGCATGCCGTCGTTATCCCAATCTAAAAAGTACCAGGTATTTGAGTTGAGAGGGCTGTACAGATAACAGTTACGGTTCTGCGTATCGCAGTTGCCCGTAAGGATCTGAAACGCCATCCAATAGACCAGGTTCTCGGTATCAAAGTAGGTGTCGAGCACGTCGTCGATCTTTTGCGATTCGTCGTTGAGCGCATCGAGCATCTCGATAAGCTTGGTGTGGTCCGTATCGCCCTTAATCTCGAGCATGCCCTCAAAGCTTGCCTGGTTGTAGTCAGGATCGTCGGCAAGCTTAATGGTGTCCTCGTAGCGATGGAAATCGAAGCTGTTCACCTTGTACAGGTGCCCGTTCTTATCCAAGCCGTGCGCCTTAAGCGCCGTCTTGTTGAGCTGCTCCACCTGCGTAAACAGGCCGTAGTCCTCAAAGGTGTCGTTGGACTTTTCGGTCTGGTCGCACACCCACAGATGCACAAACTGCGTACGTAGGCCCATCAACTGGGGAATCCCACGGATAAGGTCGTAGGCCATCTTGTTGCGAAAACGCATACCCTCGCCCATGTGCTTGTTGAGCGCAATCGCGCGCTGTTGGCGCCAGGTACCCTTGCCCTTTTTGAGCTCCACCTTGTAATTCTTTTGCGAGTTCATGCTCGATGTCTGACCGCGCACCTGCACAGTGGCATTGGGCGCTTCCTCGCCATAGCCAACCTCGCCGGCCACCGGGCCGTCTTCGTCGCCCGGCTGCAGCAGGCCCATAACCTGATAGCGCGTCACGCCCATGTCGGCATAGTCATACACCGAGTACGTGTTGATCTCGGCCCAGCTGTGGTCGGTGTTCTCGGAGCTGTTGCCGCGCGAGACCGTCAGGTACATGGTCACAATGCCCGAGTCGTCGTAGACCTCGTAGAGCTCGTCCTTGTCGCGCAGGTGCTTGGACTGGTCGGAGGCCTCGGTCTTTTTAATCTTGTCCTGCTTTTTAACCTTTTTGGTCGAGGAGTCTTCCTGCACCGAGCAGCCCGAAAGCAACAGCGCACCGGCAGCCGCCTCAAACAGGCGACGGCGAGACATCATCCTATCGGTCATCAGAACCTCCCCAATGCTTGCGATACACGTGAACTACTGCGCGCTCAAACGCGCCATATGGCTCACCCTTATGGCGACCTTCCTCATAGCGCTGCTCGGCACGGTCGAGCAAGCGGCCCAGCTGTGTAAAGCGACCCGTTTTGTCGGTCGCCACAATGGGCTGCTGGCTCAGGATACGATACGGCAAGTTGGCGGTATAGGTATCGAGCCGCAGAAGCGCCACGATAAAAAACACCGCTGCACCCAACAAAAAGCCAAAGCCGTAAAACTGCTGCGGCAAAAGCAACGACACGGCAGTCGCCAGCCCGGCCACACCGGCAAACAGCCCCGATGCCATCACGGCCCCCTTGTAGTCGGTAAAGTACAGCAAGATGAGCATCACCGTATTGCCCACGGCATACAGGCCATAGCCCACGCACAGCGTGCGAAAATACCCGTGCATAAGGTTGTTAAAGCCCAACGGTAAGGCCGACAGCACCGTGGTCTCGAGCGAGATGACCGCCGCGGTCACAAACAACTGTTTGAGCGCGCAAAAGCGCAGTTCGCTGTTGAGCGTGGAGAGCATCCCCTCCTCTGCCACCACAATGTCGCCCACCACGCCGCCGTCGTTGAACAGGCTGTAGTAGTCGCGGTAGCGCGGATAGAAATTGACCTCGACCGAGACCACAAAGTTGACGGTCGTGACCAGGATCGTCAAAAACGCGATGAGCGCCGGCACATCGTAGTAGGGCGCGCCATAAAACAAGCCCTTGACCTGCGCGCCAATAGGACCGGCCCAAATAATCACCAGGTGCGCAAAGAGTCCCAGATTGGTTAACAGGCCCGTGAGCGCCAGCGGCATAAACTGATCGAGCCACTGCAAAAAGGGCCAGGGGCTGCGGTCGCTCTGAGGAAAATACCGGTACAGCAGTACCACGTCCCAGGCGAGCATGACGCCGTAGCCCAGAGCAATTGACGCCAACAGGCCCTCGACCGGCGGCAGTCCCAGCGCCAGCGCGGCCAGGGCGCACAGGCACGCCACGCCAATGGCAGCCGCAAAGCTGCACAGGATGCCGCGGTAATCCTTGATGGCCGTGAGGTAGCTCATGCCGTTCCAGTTGACGATCATAATGTTGAACAGCCACAGGCACAGCAGCCCCTGCAGCAGCGTGGCGCCCGAGAACAGCAAAAAGACGCCGTAGAGCACCGTGCCCGCAACGAGCATGACAGCATTGGAGCCCCAAAACGAAGGCAGAATCTCGTCCTCGCGCTCGGCAAACAACATATCAGCCAAAAAGCGCGTGACCGGCATGGAGAAAAAGCTCGTGAGCGTAAGCGAGGCCAGCAGTGTGTAGGTCACCATGCACACCAGCAGATCCTGGTTGGCACGGCCCACACCCCACAGACCGCACAGCACCAAGATACCCACCTGGAGCAGAACGCCCAACAGCATGGGGCCCGTGCACACAATGCCGGCGTAGCCGTAAGCGCGCATCGTGGCAAACAGACCCTTGCGCCTAAACAGGCGCTTGAGCTCAAAACCAATTCCGGCCACCGGCTACTCCCCCTCTCTGGGCAGGTCAAACGCTTGCGCCGTCTCGTCGTACAGCGCGCGATAGTTGGCGAGCATCTGCTCGTGCAAAAAGTACGTGGCAACGCGACGCTGGCCGCGCTCCCCCATCTCGATACGGCGGGCGCGGCTCGCGCACATGCGCTCCATGGCATCCGCCAAACCCTTGCGATACATGGGCGGGCATACAAACCCGGCAACGCCAAAGTCGTCGCCCGGTGCTCCCTCCAGCAGCTCACGGCAGCAGCCCACCTCGGTCGTCACGCAGGGACGGCGCGCGGCAAGCGACTCCAGCACGCTGAGCGGCTGGCCCTCGGAGATGCTCGTTAAAATGGTAAAGTCAAGCTTTTCCATGTACTCGACCACGTTAACGCGACCGGTAAAGATCAGGTCGCACACGCCCAGGGTATCGACCAGCGCGTGGCACTCGGCGCCGTACTCTTCGTCGTCCACGCCACCCATGATGTGCAGGCGCACCTTGGGCAGTCGCTCGTGCAACTCAAAGAAGGCATAGATCATGGTCTTGACGTCCTTGATGGGCGCCAAGCGCACCACCGCGCCAATGTCCACCCAGCCGTCATCGGGCTTTATGGGAATGTCCTTAAAGCGGTCGAACTGGATACCGTTGGGGATGACCAGACATTTGTCTGCATCGCAACCCATATCGATCTGCGTCTTGCGAGCGTTATGGAACAAACTGGTCACGCGGAAGGCGCGGCGGTAGATCTCCTCCGAAAGCAGGTAGAAAAAGCGAATCCAGCGGTCCTTAAATGACGGCACCACCCAGTCGGCGCGAATGATCTCTTCCTCGCGTTCGCGGGTATAGATGCCGTGCTCGGTGAGCAGCACCGGCGCATGGTGAACGCTTGAGCCCAGGCAGGCGAGCAGGCCGCCGTAACCAGTCGAGATGGCGTGGTACACATCGGCCACCGGCACCTCGCTGCCCAGAAGGTAGAGCACGGGCAGCATCATGGAGCGCATGGTGTGGAATGCATCGGCAAAGGGCGTGTAGGGGTACTCTGCCAGGCACACGTCGCGGAAGATATCCATAAACGTGCGGCTCTGCAAAAACGAGAGCGGATGCACGCGACGGCGCTGGAAAATATCGAACAGCACGTCCCAGTCCGGATTGGAAAGCGATACCAGGCGGCGCAACGCCTCGCGCTCGCGGTCGTTAAAACTGGCTTCGTGCTGCTCGCCCGAAAGCCGCAGGGCATCGTCCAAGAACACCTCGTGCACCTCGACCACGTTGCTGGGCAGCTCGTAGACAAATTTGCCGCGGTCGGCAGCATGTGCGCCGATCACCCATAGCACAAACTCATGCTCGGGCATGGCCTGGATATAGCCATGCATCCAGGTAGATACACCGCCGTGCACATAGGGGTAGCAACCCTCGAGTACCAAGCAGATTCTCATCTGTCGCCACCCTCCTTGCGCTCGATCGTCAGGGTATTATCATTTGCCTTGAGCAGATACAGATTGCCCGTAAGGTGCGTCAGTTCGCCACCCGTCACCGCACCCGGCTCGCCATTATTGGCGCGGAACATGAGCCACGCCTCGTCGTGGAAATTGCCCAGGCTGAGCGTCCAGGCATCCGCACTGGTATCCACGCTCACCGTAACCGACGAAAAGCGCTGAATGGCGCCCGAGCATTCCGAGCCGGTCTGGCGGCGCAGGTCGGGCGCAGACTTGGTAAGCCAGTCCAGGTAGTCGGTCAGGCCGCCCTTGTAGACTTCCCAGCCCTCCTTGGCGCCGCGATCGGGATCGAGCAGGTCGTCCGGGTGCATAAAGTGCGTACTCACGTAGTGCATGTTGAGCTCGGACACGGCAGCCAGGCGCATATAGGAATCGTCGACCATGCCGCCCGAGACAATACGCGGCTGCTCCACAATACCATCGCTCGCCACGCCAAACTCCTGCACGTACGGCAGGTCGGTACCGTCCTCAAAGTACGTACTGGCAATAGTCTTAATGCGCGGAACGTCGGTGCCGATAAGTTGGCGCGCGCGGGCCGAAAGGATATTCGACGGTGGCACGTAGACCGAGCCATGAGCGTTGGGCAGGACCTCGTCTTGAAACGCGATAAGTTCGTTAAGCGAAGCGACGAGCGTCTCTTTGTTCTTCCAGGTCTTGTAGACGTACAGCGTGCCATAGTCGGTATCCCAGAGCGCCAGAGGCTGATGGTTGTAGCCGTGAAAGCCCAGCTCTCCGCCCATCTGCAGCAGCATGCCGCCAAAATAGCGGAACTGCGTGGTATCGGGTTGGCGCGCGGGCTCGGTCTGGTTGACCGCGTCCTCGTAGTTTTCGATCATCACGCCGGTATAGCGAATGCCGTATTTTTGCGCGAGCTTTTGCAGATCGGGCCACCAGACCTTGGTGTAAAAATCGGCAATGGAAAGGCCGTAGTCACGCTTGATATAAGTACCATCGCCCGAGGGCACGGGGCTAGGAAAGTCGTCCAAATAGAACACGGCGCTGTTGATGACCGGATAGGCCGTGGCATCACCCAGCAGACTGATCGCCGCGGCGTAAAAGCCACGCATGACCTTGTCGTAGATGCCAATGTTGCACACCACGGTGTGACCACTGCCGCAATCGTTAGACCAAATGAGCGGCGTACCCGCGTCACCGGTCTTTGCCCATACGTGCGCCGTATCGCGCAATGAAACCGAGAGCGAAGAATCGAAGGGATCCGAGAACTCGTAGCGCTCTCCTCCGCCCAACATAAAGTCCTCGCTCGGAACGATACTTTCGGCTGTCGCATAGTCATATCCGGCCGATTCGATCCCAAGCTTGGAAGCAATAGCCTGCAGGCAGTTCGAGTTATCTGGCGTCATGCCCAGCATGAGTGAGCCGCCCGCACTCACCCAACTCATCAGATCGGTCAGATGCGTACCCAGTCCGTCAAGCGAGGGCATAAGCACAATCACGCGATCAAACGACGTGAGCGATGGAATCGCGTCCGCACCATCGGTGGCAATATCAACATCGCGATGGGCGATCTTCATGTCCAGCAAAATCTGGTCGAACTGGTCTTTAACGTCGTCGACGCTATCTTGGTCCGAGTCGGTAATGACCAGGCACGTGGGCTTTTGGCCAAAGATTGCCGAGGAGGCCGGCACCGCATCGTTGGCGGCAAGCATCCCCAGCTTATGCTGGCCCGCACTGTACTGCACGCCGGCACGCTCCACCAGCAACACGGCGGCCATGGCAATAAAGACCGTCCACACCACGAGGAGCCCCATCCAACGAAAGCGGCCTGCACGGTCGCGGATATGTTGCGCCACGCTCATCTGGCCTCCTCCCCGTCGCGCCAAAACGCCAACTTTTCGCGGTTGTCGGCGCTCAAATACACATGTTGCTTGTCAATCGCATCAATCACACGGTGGACCTCGTCACCGTCGCGGCGCATCACGGCCAGGCGCAGGCAAAGCATCCAAACCTCCTGCTCCTCGGGCACGTCGAGCACCAGCTGGTCGGTCACGGCCTGCGCCTCGTCGATCTGTCCGACATCGATCAGCGCCGTCGCGTATCGAATGCGCAGCTCAAGGGTATCCTCGCGCTCGCAGCGACGCGCAAGCAGGCGCGCGTACTGTTGGCGCTGAATCTGAGCCACGCGACCCTCAGCCAAGCCCGAGCCCAAGTATTCACCAAGATAATCGCAGTATTCGTTGAGGTTTTGCGCGCTCGGGTCCGTCTTAAAGGCACGCTCCAGCTGCTGCAGTTTAAGGTCGGACTCCTTGGAGATCTGCGCCACCGCCGTCGCGGCATAGTGCGCCACCTCAACGTCGTCGTTAAGCTTAGCCGCCTGCAGCTGCGCCAGGTACGCGTCGGGCTCCTCGGTGAGCATGGAGAGCATTAGGCGGCGCCGGTATGCCGGGTCGTTGACGATAAGCGCCTCCTCGAGCGGGACCACGCCCGCATCGGATTCACGGTCGTGCACCAGGATGCTGCGATGCAGGTCGTCGCTGAAGCGCAGCGACTCCAGCGCAGACTCTTTCAGTCCCTCGCCAAACACCGTGCTGCGGACCGATAGCAAAACCACCAGCAACGGGCCCCACAGCGGCACCAGCACCATCACAGCCAGCATGTGCCCGCGCACCGGCAGCAGGCCCAGCTTCATGAGTGTCCACAGCATCAGGCAAACCAGCGCATGAATCAGTAGCAAGACGGCAGCAACGACAAGCGAGATCAAGCGACACTCCCCTTGCCGTCACCGGTGTAAGAGATGTGCTGCAGCAGCGCCACGATGTCCTCGCCGTCGACGGGCTCCACCGCAATCTGCTTTGCGCTCAGGCGCTCGCGGATAATGGGCAGATCGCACGCCTTTGCCTGGCGCATAAGCAGGTAGAGCACGTTGTCGTCGACCAAGCCCGCCGCGTCGCTCTCGCGGATTGCTGACCCAATTGCGCCCACCAGCTCGCCGACAGGCTCCATGCCCGGTACCACGCGCAGGAGCAAATAACTCCCCATCTTGCTATCTGCGAGCGCCTGCTCCGCCGCGAGCTCTTGGCCAAAGGCAGCCTGCTTGAGCACGCAAGTGCCTTCAACGCAGCGCTTATCCTGCGCCACCGCCTCATAGTCAAAAGCACGGCCCAGCGCGCTTTCGACCAGCCCGCACAAGATGCGGAACAGGTTTTGATAATAGAGGGTCATTTGGTTTTCGGCCACACTACGCACAAAGATCAACACGGCGGGTGCCCCGTCGCGCTCGATCGTGTATCCAAACATGGGAAGCCCCGGCGTCAGCTCGCGGTTCACCCATAGGTTCGAACGGCCCCCGTCACCCAAAAGAGGTGCAAGCTGCTCAAGCGTGAGCGAGCGTGCGGCATCTTCGGCAATCGCGGGACTTGCTGCCACCAGGCGTGCAAATGCCCCGCCCGAAACATGGTAGATCGCCACCGAATCGTTCTCGTGGATCTCGCCCAGAAGCTCGCAACACTTGCGATAGATGTCGCGCGGGTTGAGCACGTCGAGCTCCTGCGTCACGGCAAAGATCTTGCCAAAGCTGTCGTGGCGACCCACAATCTGGCGCCTGTACGCACGCTTGTCCTCGATCGCGTCATGGTAGAGCTGCGTAAGGAACGTATTGCGGTTGCGCACGAGCTCGTTTTGATCGCGCTCCGCCCTAATGGCTTCGCTGTTGCGCAGCTGCACATAGCCGCACACGGCACCCACCACAAAGTACGCAATAAACGGCAGCCAGTTGGACGGCTCGTAGAACAGACCCTGGAAGGTATAGCCATACTGGGTAAAGTAGCTCGCGGCCAAGCCCACCGATGCCAGCAGCGCCGCGACCAAGCCAAAGTCCAAGCCATACAGCGTGCCGATCAGCACCACGTAGAGCAGGCGATAATCGAGCACGTTGAGCTGGGCCGATTGGGAGAACAGATGCTCCAGCACCTCGAACAGAACCCAAGCGGCTGCCGTCTCCAGACATTTGAAAGGCAGCGTGCGCATTTGAATGCGGTCGATGGCGGCGCGAAAGGGGTTGACCTTCTTTGCGCGGCCAGCACCCCAACGCGCTTGAATGGTCGAAAGATCGCGCAGCAAGTCGTAGCGCTGAAACCAGCCATAACGCACGCGAACGACGTCGCTGGCGGGCAGCGCGTAGCCGGCAGAATCGCCATAGGCAACTGAGAGCCCTGGGAAGAGCGCCTTGAGGGCCTCGCCCACCTCACCTGACGCGTGATAGAAGGTATCGGCAACGTCGAGCGTCTCAAAGGAGGCATCCCAGCTGTCGAAGATACGGCGTACCAGCACCGCGAGCTCCTCGGCACACAGCAGGGGAAACGCTGCATCCTGCGCACGCTGCAGAGCAACCGATCCAGTTGAGCACGCGTCGAACAGCGGCACCAAAAACGGGTCCTCCAGTGCGGCAGACGCGGTATACAGGAACGGCACGCGCAGGATCTTGGTCTGAACGCCCTCGCGAGCAGCGTAGTAGCGGCACAGGTCGTTGGCTGCGCGGGCGATAATTCCCTTGCCCGTTCGCCCCGCGGCATCGGCGGCACCCTCGGCACCCGCGGGCCCCGCTACATACAGCAGTTGGACCCGGCGACCCGCGCACGCACGAAAGACCGAGCGCAACAGCTCGATATCGCCCACGGTATCGGTATGCGGGGTAAGGTAATTGGATAGGTAGACTATGCGGTCGAACTCGTAGGCCTGATCCAGGTGTTGCAGAAGCTCTTTCCACGAGGAATGGGGCGACGACTCGTCGCGGTACGCGTCCTGCGCGGCTACGACCTGCACATGGTCCCCGGGGAACGCCTTGGCACAAAAGTCATCGTCAACATATGCGGTGTTGCCAACAACCAGCACCTCCATGGCGCACCCCTCCCCTTAATTCCACATTTGTCATAGTCAAACATGCGTATTGTACGCTGTCAACGCGAGCCAAGGCGCCTTTAAGGCTGTTTTAAGAACTTTTTTAGGGGATGTGGGGACATCGAGAGTGCTAAATGAGCACCCAATCCAGAAGTGCGGTGAAAAACCGAGATCTGTCAAACAGGCCCCTGTTTTGAGCATCCGCGACCTGCAGTTTTGTTGGCAAAAATCGGTGTGCGCTCGGCGAGTTTCGATTTTCCCCGCACTTCTCCTACGCACCGGACTCGCAATAGCGCAGTACAATCCGCCAATCGCACTAACCGGAAAGCCAATCCAGCGACTCGCCTAGCCAACCAGATACGGCCCGATTACATCGAAAATTTCGCCCACCTTAGTTGCAGGGTTTTGCGCAGATGGCTTAATGTTACCCAGTTCCCTATGGTACGCGACGAGGCGCCCAGCACGCTGCAATGCTTCGCCTCGCCTATCATCCACTGCCCCAAACATCCCGTCCAGGTTCTTGCGGTACTCGATGCCCAAGTTCTTCGACATCTCCTGCGCGAGGGCATGCTGGCAGTCGGACGCGGACATATGCGCGGTCGTGTAGCGAAAGTGCAAAAGCGGCCACAGCTCGAAGCAGGGGTTCGACCACAACGCATGGAAGGTCCTCGAACCATCGGAGAGCTCGTTGCACTTACGTTCCATCGCGTCGAAGTCGGACGCAGGGAAGTCATCCTTGTCATACACGAGCCACACGTGGTCGAACGTCTCGGGCGCATAGCGGCAGTGTTCGACGGCGAAGTCGAGCAGGTCGAGAGTATGTTTGCCAGTCCCCTTAACGACTACGGCAACCTTCCGCTCGTTTGCTGCGCCCAACGCGGCGCGCACGCCCTCGAAGTAGCGAGGCTCAGTCTCCTTGCCCTCGGTCACCACGAGATGGCGCGTCATCTGTACCATGCGAGAGCGTCCCTCGCGCTTGCCGCTGCGCCAGTCCCTCGACTTTTTCGCGGCCATACTAATCCCACTCCTCAATGCGCGTGAGATACGGGTCGGCACCATAGCGGCCAGACAGGTACTGCTTGTCGAATGCCGCATTCTTGCTGACCAGGTTGCCATTTGCCTCGTGGATGTCGGCGAGCGACCATAGCTGGCTCGCCTCCCCCTCGCCGCGTGCGGCAAACCATATCTCGTCGCGGCGAAAAACATCGTTTCGCATAGTGGACACGTCCTGAGACGAGAAGATGAGCTGCGCGCCGCTCTTGTTGACTTCGGGATCTTTGAACAGCAGGATCACGTAGCGCAGGAGCTTCGGATGCAACTTGGCGTCGAGTTCATCGACAACGACGGTACCGCCGCGTTCGAGCGCCGCCAGCAGAAACGCCGCCAGCCCCATGAGCTTCTGAGTACCGGCCGACTCCTCGGACAGGCGCAGCTCATAGCCCTTACCGTCCACCTCATGCTTTACGAAGACGCGCTGGCCCCGCCATTCCGGCGCCCTCTCCACTCTGAAGCCATCGATACGTACATCAACGGCGCGCAGGAAACGCGTGACCTCGCGCGAGTCGCCCTCGTCGAGCATTTGCTCGAGCATCCGCTCCAGATAGGAACTGTTGTAGTTAAGAAACACAGCGTCGAGAAACCAGCTGGCCGCCTCCTGGACCACCGGCGCATCGAAGTTGATGCAAAGGAACGATAGGTAAGGCAGGCTCGGGTTGAACCTCGCAGCCGTCACAAGCTTACGCAGTGTGGGGCCGAGTTCAACCTTTGTATCCTCACGCTCGAACAGCATCGCCGTACGCGACGCTCCCAATTTACGCCGCCACAGCCCTTCGGACACGATCTCATCGGCGTGTACAGACAGAACATAGCGGTACTCATGCTCGCCCGCGCGGTAATAGAGCTCGAACTCGGTGGGCTCGGCGGCAGACACGTCATCAAATTCAAACGCCGAACAACGGGCTATCAAAGGGCGATCACCCTCTGGCGCATCAGCGCTGGCAGACAGCAATCTAATTGGTCTGGCCACCGCCGAACGAACGTAATCAAGAGCCTCGAGCAGGTTAGACTTACCGCCAGCGTTGGGCCCGTACACCGCAGCCACCGGAAGGAAACTCTGCCCGTCGGAGCACTCGATGAGGGAACGCTCAAACTCCTTCATCGGCGTCGCCTGCATGGAAAGCTCAGCCTCGTCGCGATAGGACCGATAGTTCTTAAAGGTGAACTGACAAAGCATGGTACTCAACATTCCTTTCATTATTTTGAAAAGATATATCAGAGTTTTTCTTTGATTATAGACTTTAAGTAGTCTAAATCAAGTGCTTGCTACACCAATGACAGCAGGCAAAAGGTGCCAAACCGTCCATGCTCGGCCATTCCATTGCCGGAATGGCGCCTAGCCAGCATATCAGACATTACACGCATGAAAAAAGGGCAACACTCTCTTGCCGAAAGCGTCACCCTTAAAACTCCCGAAGAGCTTTTGTATGATAGCTAGGTATGTTACACCATCTCGCAGAGATGTACAGCACCGAGAATCACTATTCCTAGCAGAACAAACACCGTGGACGCGGCGGTCCAATTGGCATCGGCGTTTTTGAAGCTTTCTCTACACTCTGATGTTCATCTCTTTAAACACGCTGTGTAAAACATCTTGCGCAATTAGCCCCCGATAAGATCCAACAAGCCTACTTAATTCATCAAGCATTGCTTTTGTCTCGTCGTCAGGTAGAACACGGCAGAGCAGGGAGTACATATCGGAAAACCTTGCCCCTCTTACGACCGCACAATAGAGTCGCTCGTCATGCGCGCAAATATTCCTAAAGCCAGATAGAACTTGAATGACGCGAAGCAGCATTATCGGCTCGAGTCTTTGATTTCTATTTGACGTTTGGCTGACCAACTTGCAGGCAGCATTTTGCACGCCCCGTTTTTGAAGCTGATAGAAATGTGAGATATTGCCAAATGTCAGATCATTCTGAAGAACCCACAAAGGCACTGCACCGTATTTATTCAAATAATGCTTCACGAAAGGACGCATACGCTGTTCATCTGTCACCTTGTCATTCAGAATATTTATCAGGTCAGTAAGCCTCTTCGAATGCTGCTTCTTTTTATCACCACGAAATGCCTTGGGCACAAGCATATCGTTAGGATCGACATAATTAGCCCGATTCAGATAGGCATCCGCAGCGCGATATTGATCGCAGAACGAATACACGATCGCGTTCTTGAGCACAGCTTCGGCCCTCGCGAGATATGAAAAAGTAAGTTGCCTAAGCTCTCTGTCAAACAGGAATAAATCGTAAATGTTCTTAAATGAAGTGCCTTCCCTATAAACATCACTTGACGAGGACTGCGCAGCGTTTTTATCAAGAAACGGAGCTTTGTAGCCGTTTACGACCGCATAATAACTCTCACGCCTCAGGCAATCTGTCGTAGAAGCATCAGTCGCCACCCCACGGCTCTCTAGGAGTTCAATAAGTTGAGCGAAAGTCTTAAATTCCTTTGCCAAAGCAAGCTCCTAAAATCAAAGGGCCGTTGCCGGAAGCCTCCGAACAACGACCCTTCTTTGTCATCGCCTCACTTAGAGTCCACGACGACTGTATCACTATCGGTATAGTACCCTAAATTCATCGCTATTGCGGCGCATACAGGAAATTCATTCGATGCAAAAACGAAAAAACGAAAGCAGGAGACCAGCTCATCCATCATGCAACTGAATTCTTTGCGCCAATAATTAGAATCCAATATCATCGCAACGCCGTTTCTTCTCTGAACAAATCATGAACATAGTTGCTCACAGATCTATAAGACTTCAAATCGACAGCTTCTTTACCAGAAGAATCGAACACGCTCTGTGCTCTATCGAGCAAGAAGTCATCAACTTCATCTTCAAATTTGGGGAACGTGGGCCATTCAAGAATCGCCACACCATCCTGAATCTTCGGGAGCGGCCTGTAGACCCACGACTTCCCGATGGGTACGTTATGCGAAAAGAAGTAATCTTCAAATAAGCCATAGTCAACATCAATCAATGGTTTATTTGGATTGACATCCCACTCATCCGCCAAAGCCCTCTTGCATCGGTTGATAACAACGCCAACTGCGTAAGAAGCGGTCTTTTGACCATCGGTTCCATCCTGAGCCTTCTTAAGCGCAGTAGCTAGAGCGCCCCAAATTAAACTAGTAATTTGCGCAGGAGAGAAGTGGCCAAGCAGCTGCGGAACAAGTTCATCGAATTCGCTCCTTTTGCCCTCGCTGCAATCGTCATCCCAATCCCACAGCTCATAATCCAAGTACGAGCCAACAAGCCATTCGTCAATAGCTTGCCAATGGTCGATTTCGCCTTTGCCCAATACAATGGCTTCCCTGCCGTCTCGAATATAAATCTCCGCATACACGGTGGGCAGAGGTCCCTTCACATCCACTTCAAAGGGAACGCACATTAAATTACAGGAGACAGATCCGTTATCCCTAAGGGAATATTGATCGACATCCTTTTTCGAAAGCCATGAAGGAACCAGGTAGCCAGCCTTCACAAGAGAATGGATGTCTTTATAAAAGCCATCGTAGCCATAATCTAGATTAATCGGGCCTATAAAACTACCACCGTTCAAACAGCAGGCAAACAAAAAGGCAAATGTAATATGTTGACGATTATCGGGATCGAACTTGCTCCAATCAAATGTCAGAGGTTCACTCGGAAAAATCTGGCTAAGCTCGCCCTCCTTTTCTAAGTAGGCAGCTTCCCGCTCTATTTGAGCGGAATTAAGATGGCACGAAACGCAAACAACGCATGCCTTATCATATGAGGTCGACCCCGCACCATAAATGCCCCTGCTAACATGAGGAGCATAAAGGTGCCCAAAGCAGACAGGGCACATCTTGTCGATTTCGAATAATCCGAATAAAGCAATGAAATCAGAGTCGGTAAAATCAGAAGGCAAATCGTAATCCTCGCGAAGCTCCGCCAAAGAAAGACCCGAGGTATAATAGGTAGTTTGCATCTCTGAAATTGCAGTCGAGCCAAGAGAAGCTCGCAACGCGTTGATCTTAGATAAATCCATTTGAAGCCCCCTGGACAAACGTTGCTGTCAACAGTCATCAATTCTAGGTGATACAGCCCCGCAGGAGGACGTAACCCACCCATAACCCGCGTAGAAACGCCTGCACCGCGCCAAAGACGAAGACATCGTCAACTCATGTTGTTAGCGCCGACAGCGCGCATCTCGACCACAGCCGCGACGAACACCTTGTCAATGCGCTGGTATCACTCGAGCGTGTCCTCAGGAAGAAAGCCCCGGCCCTCCGGTCTTTCCATAGCAGTACCCGTTCCGGCAGACTGCCCGTCCGGCGGTCCTTTCATATCAGCGATAAGGCACACCCCGAAGTTTCTGACGGGCCCATAAACCGCTATTTTGGATGAAGTTCCAAACCCCTACGGCTACTAAGAAGGTAAGCGTCTTTATTATTGTTAGAGATGGCGAAGCTTGACAGGATTTTATTCTGAGATTCAGGCGACCAATATATATGAAGCCTTTCTCGGGCCCGCGTTATTGCCGTATAAAACACACTGTGAGTAATACGTTCCTCGACATCCTTTGTGATAATCAACTTCACGGATGAGTACTCAAGCCCCTGCGCCTTATGAACGGAAACCGCATACGCCACCTGAAACGGCACAATGCCGTCTTCCCCAATATCCTCTCCATCGCGATCCTTGGCTTTCTTCACCGAGAAACGCAAAAACGTTTCACCGCCATGAGAACTCAACAATTCAAGCCCGTCATAACGCCAAGCAGAATACTTTGTTGCGTCAATGGGGACAGCAACGGTAAACATCATCTCGTCTCTGGAATTGGCTTTAATCTCCACAAGACGACCCTTGAGGTTGTTATAGAGCAGAGGGTAAAACCGATCAGATTCGTTGAATAGAACTGGATCACCGACTTTGTAAGTATGAAAATTCCAGCTAACGGCCTCGTTCTTATTTTCCGACTGTAACATTTTGTTCATATTGTTAATGCCATAAAGGCCGTCATAATTGAGGCAGAGAACGATTTCATCCTCATCCGTCCTGTTAACAACTGACTCATCAAGATTCGACGTAAAATCACAGGCAGCAAGAATCTCCGTGATGTCAGGACTCATCTTTCTGACCGCACTCCATAACCTCAATAGATCACCGTTCTTCGCACGCCAAGGCTTATCAAACTCATGGATGCACTTGTCAGGCAAAAAATCTTGAGCCAAAGAGAACCAGTTCCCAAACTTGATAGACTCAATCTGTCTCACGTCACCGACAAGCATTAACAGTTCAAATCCACCAAATTCAATTATCTTTTTCATATCGCTATTACAGACAGCGCTGCATTCGTCAACAATTAAGACATCGCATTCAGGTTGACGATTCAAGTATTTCGTCACCGTCATAAAGTCGCAATTCGAATCAACAATTTTCCGTCTCAGGCTATCAACGGCAGGATTTGTATTAGCAATCGCAACCTTACTTAGTTTATGCAAGAACGAACAAACAATATTAACCATGGTCGTTTTCCCGGTTCCTGCTGAACCGTAGATAAACGCAACATGCGTTTCGTCAAACATGGTCTTTAGCGCGGCCGACTTTTCAAGATCATCTATTTTGCAGCGAGGATATTCAAGCCATGATTCGCAGGCAGCAGCATATCCACTGAGCCCACTATTAGATAGGCTTAAAAGCCCGTTTATAATGTCAACAATATCTTCTTCGACTCCTCTGACAAACAAATACCCGTCCTCATGCACGAGATCCCTATAGCGGTGACCGCCGTACAAAGTATTATTATGCTTGGTGATAAGCTCATCGATATTCAAATGAGTATCGAATTCAGAGTCTTTGACATAAAGGGACCTGGTATTGTTCGTGATAAGTGACACCTTATTTGCCAGGAAATTATCCTCATACAAATCTGGATCAATATACTGATACAAGTCATCAACGGCAACCACATGCCGAATGAGATCCGTACAATATGGCTGTCGGTCAAAGGGAGCACATCCACTCTTCAAGCACAGATTGCCCAGCAGTCCGTTCGGACTTGAAGCCAATTGATTTTTTATAACACGATTACGCGGCTTAGCTAAAAGGTATTTTAAGACGTTTACTCCGCACAAACCCGAACTCAAAAAACTATGCGCTTCAGACAACAGTAGATGAACCGGACATTCAGAGCCCGAATATGTAATCTCGCTCATAATCGAAGCGAAATCATCATCCGGAAGCAAGGCAATATCACAGAGGTTCATTCCCGAACGAGTCAAGAATTCCATAAGCGAAATGTAGCTCGAATAATTGCCGTTAAGCCTTGCGATATCAGATTTTCCGAGTATCTTTAATAGGCCATTCAGCTCACATGGACGCACAGAAATCCTATATGCGTCAACAATCGTCACAGGAAGAGAAAAGCCTAAACCGTCAATGCTCGTACGCTTTGCTGAAACCGATACGGCGTTATTCGTAGGGATTTTAAAAGCAGAGAAAACGAGTATTCGATCGCATTTGCTGGAAGAATCGAAAGCAGGAACAAGCGTTGTTTCGTAGTAAACAGAGTCGTTAACAAAGAATGGCCTAGCAGACCTTACATAAAAGCGGTCCCTTTCAATTTCAACCGCATTAGCACTCATGAAAACATCAATCGAACGAGCGATCGACTCGTGATAATTCTTCAAACCTGGGTCCGTATCCAGCGGAATCTTATTCAAATTTGAAAGAATAGCAATCCCATGTTTATCGGAGGCATAGCGTTTCAAATGAAGCAAGTTCTCGTAGTATTTCAGCAAAAGTCGCTCTGCAGAATCTTCGCTAGGAACATAATGCGAAACGGCCTTCTGCAAGTAACCATGAAACTCAGCAATAAACCGAGTCTCTTTTTTCTTCTTCATTTCTTGGATGACGGCCTTACATAAAGCAAAATAATTGCCCTCAAGGGAGACGTCCCCGTAAGAAGCATACATAGCTACATGTTCAACAAGGTGGCGAAGATTTCCCACAACGTCTCTTGAAACTAATGCCCTGCCCTCAAAATCAAGACGGTCAATTGAATGCTCTACCGCGCTGTTTACCTTTTGAAGCTCCTTTAGAGGATTCCTCATGAGCCCAACTCCCCGTTGTAAATATCAAACCCATAACGCGGCACAAGAACCGCATGAACATCAAACTGGTAAATCAATTCAATTAAACGAACCTAGGACTTAATGATAGCCACAAATTGCACTACTTCGGAAAATAGAATTATTAGAAAGACAATGACGGAGTCCATATATCAAAGAAGCTACCTAATAATTGAATCGTGGGGTTCGAAGACCCTAATATAACGTTGATTGCATTCATAAATACAATTAACAACGACTCTGTGACAGAGCTCCTCTTAACGCGTTTGATAGACGCCAGCCCATGGCACAGCTCTGCAGAGCAGCCTCCAGCGACAAGCTCACTGTCCAATCGAGTCGCCAGTCAACCGCAGCAGACGCTCCGCCGGCCGACAACCAAGTCTGATAATTCCTTAAAAGGAGACGTCCGAGGATTTTCTCCAAACGCGCCGCTGTCCTGCCGTAACTCACCGCATCAGCGTTCTGGCACAAAAGTTTAAGGAACCACCCTTATCTTGGCTGCAAACAACCCGGAGCGCGCATAACGGTCCGGGACGTCAACCAACGAGAGGATACGCTATGCCTAACGATGACATCGCCTACCTTCTGAAGTTCGCACCAAAGGAGGCGCATATCGATGACCTGATAAACGGGCAGCTCTATATGAACGCAGCCGAGTACTACCATGACCTTCCTAGCGAGCAGGGCGATCCATTAGAGGTGTCTTTAACGTACGGGATGGGCATCTACGCCAACTGGCTCTTGCCAATCTACTGCATGTTCGCAGTGCGAAAGAGCGACATCGTTGATAATGCTGTCGTAATTTCCAAACGAATGATCAAGGAGTTCAGGCGCGCCGACGGTTGGATCGGCATTGTGCGGTACGACCGTTTCAGGCGGTTACTAAAAAGGAAGATCGATTCTGGAAATGGCATATCCCTGCACGCCTCCGTCTTCTATGGCATTCCAGCTCCATGCCTAACTGGTGAGGCGCTCCGAGGCATCCCGCACAATCTCGTTATCAAAACGCCCAAGTACGCATATCAGCAGGAGTATCGAATCATCGGGTCGCGACCGGTCGAATGTCGTCTTTTACCAGACGAGAATCACCCTGGCTGCAAAATTGAAGAATACGAACATGTAGAGCTTGACCTGGACAGCAGCCTCGCAGACTTTTCCTGGAAGGTCTCGGTGTCGAGTCTCGAAGAAACGAAAGGCGGCCTCATGTTGAAGCTGCCACATCGCGTATAGTCAACCCAGCACGGGTCAGAGCGCCGCCGGGGACTAAAGCGGGCCCTCCCCTCCCCAACATTCCCCAGAAAGTTCGCTGATGTTGACTGGTGTTCCCGTAAAATAATCCCTAACAAAATATGTGCGGAGTGCTGGCCTGGAGCTGCCTTCGGACCCTATTGGCTGCTCACCGAGAGGCTCCGCTATGAAACGACCCCTTTACTACCTGCTCTGCGCGATCGCGTGCGCGTCCATGGTCAGCGCGACGTTGCCTATGTCAGCCATCGCGGAAGCCATCCAGCCACAGGCAACAGCCGGGCAGCAGGCGCAAGCCGACGCCGCGAGCAGCGACACAGGCAAGGCCGAAGACGGCACCAACACAAATGCGACAGCAGACACCGCAGGGGACAGCAGCGCAACATCCACCGGCACCAGCGCAGCCAAAACGGAAAGCGCTGACGGCACCACCGCCGCAACCGGCACCCCCACCCCATCCCTCCGCACCCAAACCACCCCCGCGCCCGAGGCAATCTCCGCCACGCCACAAACCACCTACGCCCACTCCGCCACCGCAAGCCAAAACGGCGTCACCTTCACCGTCTCGTGGAACGACGCCCCCGCGGGCACCGCGACGACCTTCCACGCAACCCAAACCAACGGCTCGTCCCAGGCCAAGGGACGCATGGACGTGCCCACCTATTGGGACGGCGGCAGCCAGGAAAGCGTCTGCGACCCGTCGCGCCCGGCATGAGCCAGCTACTACAGCCTGGGCACCACGGGCCACGACTTTACCTTTGACTTCACGGCGTCGGGCACGTACCGCATCTACTTCTACTTTATGGACAACGACAGAAACGACCCCCAAAACGACAAGGGGATCTACTACCTGCGCACCACGGCGGAGGTGACCGTAAACGACGCCGCCCGCCCGAGCGTCACGCAGATCGTCAACGACGCCGTGGACCTGTGCAGGCAAGAGACAAACGGCTCGGAATACGACATGGCGCTGTGGCTCCACGACTGGACGCTCGACCAGCTGGAGCACGACCACAACCTCAACTGGTGCTCGGCCGAAAGCGGCCTCACGCGCCACCAGGGCACCTGCGAGAGCTACCAGCGCATCTACTCCAAGCTCCTTGACGCCGCGGGCATCGCCAACGGCCGCATCACCGGCAACGGCCACACCTGGAACGCCGTAAAGATCGACGGCAAATGGTGCCAGATGGACCTAACCTGGGACGATACCAGCGACAACTGGTACGGAGACCTGGACCAGCGCCATCTTTACTTTGGCCTGACCGACGAGCTCATGGCAATCGCCCACTCCGATCACACGGCAAATTACCAGATGGACGACTACGCCTACCGCTCGACCGACCTATCCAACAATTACTTTGTGCGAAATGGCAAGGCAGACGAATGGGCAGGGAAGTATGCCGACCGAATTCAGGAGCATCTGGATGCCAAGGAAGAGAGCTTTTCCATCGATGCTGACAACCAGTCGTTCCCGCCGAGCATCTCGGGGATTCAGAACGGGATTGTTGCGTACGCGATGAATCTGAGAGAGTGGAAGACCGAAATTGAACAGGCAGAGCTAAAAGCGGCATCAATAGTCACTACACAAACCAGCACTACTTGGATTGCTACGTTCAAATTCACGGCAAAGTTCTTGCAAATCAAACCAGCCGCTACACCGGTTTTGCCCAACGGAATGTATTCCATATACTCATGCCTCGACCAATCAAAAGCCCTAGACGTTCGCATGGAGTCGAAGAACGATAGGGCGAATGTACAGCTCTGGCAAGATCATGGCGGCAGACAACAAAAGGTCAACCTCCAATTCCAAAATGACGGCACCTATCTTATTACGTTCGTTCATTCAGGAAAAGCGATGTCTGCTGAATCAAATCGTGATGGATCGAATGTTAGTCAGTCAAGTTTAGATGGTTCCGATCTACAGAGATGGGTTGTCGAACGAATGGGGGCAGGATATACAATAAAAAATAAAGCAGGGAACCAGTGGCTAAATGTTAGAAGAGCCGACACAAGAAACGGCACAAATATTCAAACTTGGTCAAATGGCGGTGTGTCCGAAACAATCTTTAATCTTGTTCCAACTGAACTCGATGCACTTCCAAACGGTAGGTACGCCATAAAAACCAAACTTGACACGACAAAAACAATCGACATTCGCTTGGCGTCCCAAGATGATTTTGCAAATGCTCAAATTTGGACTGACTACAATTCCCCAAATCAATCAGTTGATCTTAGAAGACAGGGAGACGGAACATACACATTTATTTTTGTACACTCCAAAAAGGCGCTAACAGCAGAAGCTGTCAAGGACGGCGCAAACGTTTCGCAGGCAACATATACCGGTTCAAATCTTCAGCATTGGAAGCTATCAAAACATAAAAATGGATTCACCGTACAACTAGCTGAAGCAAATGAATACTTAAACGTTAGACTTGCAATGGCAAGAGATGGAGCAAATGTTCAAACATGGTCAAACGGCGGAACAATAGAGACATTATTTATGTTTGAAATGAGATAGATATTTCATTACTACAAGACATATTTAGGCTTATAGGACAAAATGTGTGTCCCGATAGAACATCCGTTTCCATCCATTAATCCAGCCAGAACGGGTACGGGTCCCTGTGGTGGAGGTCCTCCCACACGGCCCTGTCGCCCCACTCCGGCCCTCCGGCCTCGCGCGACGGCAAGGCGGAGCAGACGCTGAACAGGAAGTCGATGTCCGCGTCGGTCGGCATCGCGGCGGGCTTCCCGCGGGCCGCCCTCGCGTCCCCCGAGTGCGCGTGGCACCACCAGAGCACCGCCTTCACGCGCTTGACCGACGTCAGCCCCCGGTGGTTGCGCAGGACGGCCCCCGGCTGCGAGTTCACCCCTCCCTCGATCATGTTGTTGGTCGACGGCAGCGGGCCGGCCTTGGCCAGGGCGGGGTCGAGGTAGGTGAACAGCGTCCCCGCCGACACCAGCGACGACAGCGACGAGCGCGCCCGCCTCAGCCTCTCGTGGGTGTAGACCCTCCTGCCGTCCACCACGGTCCTGTCCTCCAGGAAGTCGGCCCAGAACCCGCACCAGTCGAGGTAGCGCTCGACCCAGATCTCGGCCTGGTGCAGCGCCTCGATGCCCATGAGGTCGCGCGCGATGAGGTAGAGCTCGCGCCCCGCCTGGAGCTTCGGCCGCGTCGTCGTGTAGCGCTTGACCTGCGAGAAGGCGTGGAAGGTGCACCTCTGGACCCTGGTGCGCGGCCAGGTCTCGCGCACGGCCTTGGCGAACCCGCTCCCGCCGTCGGTGACGACCACGTCGGGCGCCGGGATCGGCGCCATGAGGGCCGACCACGCCCTCGAGTTCTCCGACCTGGCCATGTACCAGGAGACCACCCTCTCGCCGCTGCAGCATATGAGCACGACGAGGTCGCGCGCGACCCAGATCCCGTCGACGTAGAGCACGCGGTGCAGCTCGCCGTCGGGGACGGGCATGGGCCAGACCTCCCAGAACTCGGCCGTCCTGCGCCTGAAGGACCGCCCGCCGCCCGGCATCGTGGCCTGCGAGTCCTTCGAGAGGAGCCACCCGAGGAACTCCTCGAGCCTTGTCGCCGTGTCGTCGTACCTCACCGTCGTCGACGCGCCGCAGGCCGTGCACCTCCACCGCTGGGACCCCGACGAGGTCCTGCCGTTGCGCTTGGTCCGACCGCCGCAGTAGGGGCAATAAACGGCCTTCATGGGCACCTCTTCCGAAAGGGTATTTAACGGTTCCGGAAAAGGTTATCTACCTGCGGGAACGATAGGCAACCGGACACACATTCTGTCCGAGCGGTTAAAAGCGGGCACGGAATTTAAACGGCTGAAAAAGGGGCATCGACCTGCGCCGATGCCCCTAAAGCAGACACACATTTTGTCCTATAAGCCCATATTTACAAGTGATACACACATGATATGACCCGCCGCGACGCAAATCGTGGCGGGTCATATTTCAACAATTTAGTAAGCGCAAATTAAAGCAAACTCAATTGTTAGATTAAAGTGCAAATGGCATTCATGGAACATCAACCAAATTACATCAACAGCAATAATGAAAAGCAAAGCTGCTAAGAGGCCAATCACCGAGACCTAAAGCTTTTAGCAAAAGAAATAAAAGAGGCGGGGAGAAATACTTTAAGTATCCTCTTTGAATGAAATTTAAGTCCTCGCTCGCGCCTCAAATACAATTTGCAGATTGACTTCCAACCGCCCTTCGTAAAAGCATCGATATACAATCCTCTGTCGTTGGGAAGATCACTAGGATGGCGGAGCTGGTCGTTGCCCTTGGCGATATCGTCGAACTCAACAGGGTACAAGTCCAAAGCATTGCTGGACTCAATGAATTCCCTGCCGCGGTCGTTATTAACCAACAGGCAGGAGACGCCCTTCACCTGATTAAACTTCTCAGAATCCTTCAGAACGTCAGGCCTATTAACGTCGACACCCCAAAAATCGCCGATGGTAAGATCACCAGCGCGAAATCCCCCTGCATAGGGACACCTATAGCAGCTGTCGCGAAGCGTCTTAAGATTCAGGAACATGTCGTAGTAGGGAGATTTTGCCGCAGGAATGGTAACCTCTCTTCCGTCCTCAAGAAGAAGAAGAAGAAGAAGGGAGTGCCCCCACCCCTCGCGCTTGCACCTAAACCGGAAATCAACCACGGGAGATCCAAACTGCTTGCCATAGCCCTCCACGCAATCCGCGAACATACGAGCGGAAGGGACACCGTGGCAAATCAAGTCAATAGTTGTCAGGCCCTCATAATCGCGCCTGAGGAAACCCCTAAGGCCAGCAACCTGGCAAGGCGTTCCGCAAAATAAGACTCGCCTTCCCTCGCATAGATCCTCCTTGATGTCGGCAAAGCAAGATCCGGCGTCACTCTGGACATATTTTGAGTTGAGAAGCGGGCGGAGCTCATCAACGCTCGCCGCACGACGATGTCGCACACGAAGCGTATTCCCCTCACGCTCATAGGCAGCACCGTATGCGACCCCACCAGAGGAAATGTGTTCACGTGCAACGGCGCCGAAAACTCCCCCGGAAGCGGACTCCGAGACATCGTCCCTACCAGCAGCGGCAAAGAACGGTCCGACAGAATTAGAGCCTATCCCCCGGTTGAGGCCGCACACCCTCGTGCACGCGCCACAACCGATACAGAGTTCGCCGTTGATCACAGGAAGAACAAACCCGTTTTTACTCTCAGACATGGTGATGGCGCCTTTCGGGCAAGCGGCGGCACACGCCCCGCATCCGCAGCAATGCGACAGCGACTCAAACAGTGTGGGAACTTCGCCCCTTTTCGCGGTAGACATACAGTTATCTCCCTATTTGCGAGCCAAAATAAACTTGTGCAGAATATCGGCATTCATATAAACGGAAAAAGCCAGCGCAATTGCCAAACAGACGATCGCACTCAAGATGCCCGCACCATAGGCGGACAGATAATAGAAAACGAACACGCCGACAATTGAAACCAAAGTCAAAACCTGCTCAACCCGGTCTTCAACAAGCTTTGTAAACTTGGCAACTTTGATCCTGCGGTACTCGTTGACCACAATCATCGCCAAAAGCGTTGCGACAGACGCTCCATATAGTCCAAAATGCGGGATAAAAATAATGCACAGCACGGCGCAAAGGGCAGCAGACACCGCGGTGGTGGTACCCATAATTCCGGTCTCCTTATGCGCAGTGAAAATACCGCCGTAGAAGCCGGAGATATTACTAAAGTACGTCGCCAGAAGCAAGATTGGGACATAGAGCAGACCCTCACCGAATGAGCCCTTGATCAGGATGCCGTACACGAGGGGCATAAGCGCAGACATTAGCAGAACTACGCTCATCATGAAACGCCTTAGCGCGCGGTACACAGAATTATAGAAAGCAGACTCATCCTCATCGGAATTGAGGGCGCGCGCCGAGCTCTCCTTCCAGGACTGATAGAAGAAGCCATACACCTGATCCATGACACCAGGGAACTTGTAAGAGACGGCGTACACGCCGGCAGCGGAAGCCCCGAGCGTGTTCATGATAATAAGCCTGTCCAACAAGTTGTTGATCGTCCAGGAGACCTTGTTGGGGATGAGTGGAAACGAATACCGCAGGAGGTCTCGAGCATAGGAAATGGAGAAAGCCGACGGATCGATATAGCGCCAGAGCTTACGCATGACCATGAACGTGAGGGCAACGCCGCCCTGGGCCATGACCGTAGCGGAAAGCATGCCCACAACGCCCCAGCGCAAAACGGCGATAAACAGAACGTTGAGCACGATGGTAAGAGCGCTCGCGGTGAAGTTCATGACGGAATATCCCACGGTATCACCGAAACCGCGAAGAACCGCAGAAGCCATCTGCAGAAGCGCGCCAGCAATAACAAGTCCCACGACCCAGCCAAGATTTTCTGGCCTAAATAGCAACCAGGCCAGAATCGCCAAGACCGCAAAGCACGCGCACCCGGCAAGAAGAACAGCGCATGACGCCGTCACGGCTTTAGCCCGATCCCTATCGGTACGACAGTCAATAAGGAACCGAAACAGCGCTTCGTCCATAAGCAAAGAAACGGCAGGAACGCAAAACAGGGCGATAGTGTTGATATAGTCGACGGTGCCATAGTCGGCTGTGGACAGAACAGAGGTATAGAGCGGAAGCAGCAAGAACTGGACAATCTTTGTAGCCATTCCACCCACTGCAATAATGCCAGTGTTCTTAATAAGTCGACGCGTCTCCCCCATTACGAAAGCGCCCTTCTAAGATAGGCCCAAGAATGCTCCCGTAGAGAATCCAGGCGAGAATCCACATCGTCCCAATCGCAGGGGACAATATCGTCGGCGCAGATAGTATCATTACAACGTGAAGACAGCCCAATATTTCCCAACAGGTCACGCATGCGTGCACCAGATTTATCCGTAGCAAATACGCGGAAAGGCTTATGAAAGAGCACTGAGAATACGGTTGCATGAAAGGAATTAGTAAGAATTAAGCTTGCGTGTGCAATTAGGGAAACAAACTCTTCCGGGCCAGCACCAAACAGATTAACTGAATTTGGAATATCCAGGTTTTTCTCAGATATATATACGACCTTCATTCCCGTTGCGCCTGCCATCGTGACGGTACTCTCAATAAGTTCAGGGCACTTACGCAGCAGGTACATAAAAATATAGTCACCTTCCAGGACCTTATTCGAGGTCATCTTGGCGTAATTCTCCGAATTAAGAAGCAGGGTGGGATCAAGCACCGTCTTAATCGGTTTATCGACAAGCGATTGAAAGAGCGGAACCGTTTCCTCCTCACGGACAGAGAGATAATCGAATTGTGCGAGCAACCCAGCAACGTATTCCTTATTAAAGTTCTCTGGTTTAAAAGTAGTATGAGCAAGGCTGGGCGCATAGGCGATCCGGCGTTTATCGCCAGCAAACGAAAGGAAAAATGGCCCGACAACGCCGCCAGTGCAATCGAGGTTCCAAATCTGATCGCTGCCACAAATGAAACAATCGAACAGTGAGGGCAACTCGTCTAATGCGGCCTCATCCCTATAGCTGTATTGATTTGTCAAATTGAAATAACGATCCCAAAATGAACGAAAAGAGGCTTTCCTTCTTAAATACACTCGAGGGTGCACGCAAAACCGCGCTGTAGCCCTAGGATGCCCAAGAGAAAGCAGAGCATACTGATTAAAATCCTTGCTTCTATAATCGATCAACGCCGGTGAATGGCCCAAATGCTTAACCGCCTCTTGCATTGCAAAAGACTGCAAAGCCGACCCAAAATTATAAGAACAATGAAAAGTAATAATTCCAACATTCATTCTGATACGCACCAATCAACCAATCGGACTCATGACATTACGGGGGAAATTTAATCCCTTATGCGGCCCAACAGGGGCACCAATCAAAATTCGAAAGCTTATAGTGACAAAACGCAAATTAAGCAAACGACAATCCCGGTCAATCGCATAAAACAGTCGGTCAAATAAATGTCCCATTTACTGCTAGATAGACGAGAAATGAAAAGACATGCTTTGACGACGGCATAGTTCTGCAGACGGTTTCCATAATTGAATTGCCCAGGGAGCGTGACTACTCCGACTTTGCCTTTTATTCTCATCGAGCCTCCAATCAAAGACGATGCTGAAATCGCCTCTCTTAGAATCATTTAACAGAGCGCAACCTAAACTTAAACCGACGCGTCAGAGCCGACCCCCAGGCACTTCACCAAAACCTTCAGGAACTGCGAAAGGAGGAGGTGCTTAGGAGCTAGGACACCGACCCGGTCAAATAAAGACCCGAAGGAAGCTACGAGAGATCTGGAAGAATCGCTCTTCAAAAATCCTATGATCTCGGCACTATCTTCCGAATAGCACGTTCTCCTCCGGTCGAGCACGGTAAGCAAAATGTAATATGCGAACCTCGGCTTGAGGAGCCCGCTGAGCTCCTCATCATCCTCAACAGCCGACAGCAATAGACCGAGAGAGTTTAGCAACGATTTTTCCTGCTTCGAAGACCATGAATGCGTTGCCGAAGCGTCATTGACGACATACTCATAGGTAATATCGGGAAGGACAATAACCTGCTTGCAGCCGGCGAAGTACTTCAGCTGGAATTGCATGTCTTCCATAAAATGGAGGCCGGGGTCCATCTCTAGCTTATTAGCAAGAATCAGCTCTCTTTTGAAAAAACCACCCCACACACACCCAAGGTACTCGTTAAACGAGAAAGTGCTATCAGGACAGCCCGAAACAGCTTTCCTTAACCCTCTGATGTCCGCACCCCCAACCAGCCGCTCGGTCTCGACAAACCGTCTATCGTATGCAGCTTCATTCTCACGCATGCGAAAAGACGTTTTTACACAATCCGCATCGGAGAGATCGGTCCTCAATCGCTCGGCAACAGCACCAAACCTTTCAAAATCAATGGCGTCGTCGGCATCAAGGAAATAGACCCAATCGCCGGTCGCTATGGACATCCCAAGGTTTCTTGCAGCAGAGACACCCCTGTTAGGCGTATTTCTATATGTAACGGAATGTTGAGCCCCAACGGAAAAACGGTTGATTATCTCTTGGGTGCCATCGGTTGATCCGTCATTGACGCAAATGATCTCTAGATCATCACACGCAATTTGATCTGCAGAAACTAATGTTCGTAGAATGGATTCCTGCGAGTTATAGGCTGGGACAATCACGCTAATGAGCATTTGGCCTCCTTGCGGTCATGGTCAAACCCCAGGCAAAGTCCTAGAGCGGTAATCAGAAGGAGCCCGGACGGCGCGAAAAGGACACTCTCGGCCATACTCGAAATCCAAAGGTATGTGACACCTATCAGAACCGGAGCCAGGGAAGAACGCCCCTTCGAACGAACAACGACGGCAAAGCTCATCCCGAGCATTATCCCAAAGAACAATAGCAATCCGATCCAACCGAACTCTCCCAACATCGCGGGCCACAATGAATCGCAAACAAAATAGGGGTATGTTGGTGAAAGACCGTATACGCTGCTCAAGCCATACTGATAGTAGAGGGGCGAATAATACGCAGGCGTAGCTGTGACTGCTGTGCCGAACGTTGCAAAGCCGGCCCCGAAGGGAAAGAAAACCGTTGCGATAGTGACAGCGGCCTTCAGTAAGGCGTTTCTGGCTTGCTCGCTAGCCTCAGGGGAAAATACAGCAGCAAACTGGTTCCAAGCGACAGCAACCGCCACAAAGATGCACAGGACTATATAGCGCTTTTTTAACTTGCCGCTCCTCGTGGTCAGGAAGAGGATGAGCAAGCTGACGGCAATCCAGCACCACGCCTTAGTCCTCAACGTGAGCGCCGCGACAACGAAGGCCGCAATCCACGCCTTTGAGCGCGGAGCGCTGGTTATGCGCATGATCAAGAGGGAAACGGCGGCAAAGTTCACACTCTCCGGATGCTCATACAAAAAATGGAACGCATGCATGCCGTAACGAACTTCATCATCGCTCATACCGAACTCGACGAAGGTGCTGGCGAGTGCGAGCAACGCCATGATCCAAAGCAAGACAACTGATTCCAAGCTTAGCAAACGCTCTATTGAACGGCAACCGGTCTCTCCTCCGACTATCCTCAAGAGCGCCAAGAAAGCAAGAGGGACCTTAAAGCATGCAAAGACGTCAGTGAGAATCGGCGATAAACCGAGCTGCACCCCAGCGGCATAGTTGCCCATAATTCCAAGAAGCGCGACTACGACCATAAGCACAAGGATGACCTTATCGACCCGCCTAAACTGTCCGTACTTTCTGCTTCGTGCGCTAATAGCAGTCAAAAGCAGCAGCGAGAGGAACGCGATTTCATCTATGTAGCCCGCAAAGTCAGAAAATCTTTCAAGAAACGGCTGAAACAAAAGAAGGTTAAAGACGACGAATAAAAACAGATCGTCGATACGGATACTGGAAAGTGCATTTTCCTTTATCTTATGCATTCCTCACCAATGACCCTTTAATCAATTTCCCGTAAAACGTCTTCTTCCCGCCGGCCTCAACGACGGCCGGGGTTTTCCACGAGAGCTTGAACAAGCTGGTCTGCGAAGTGATCTCCTTCCACAGCTTCACATCATAAGGATCGTTTAAATGCACCAGAAGATCGGCCATCCTTGGATTTGAGGGCTTGATAGCCGCGAACGCACGTCCGATATACTCGGGATCAAGCTTCTGCATGAGCACAATCATGTAGTCGTTTGTAAGATAATCAACGAGGGTGTCGTTTGTTTCCCAGTAACGATAGTATGCGTCTCGAATCGTGGCAAAAATACGCCTGGACTCATAATTGCATCCAAAACAGAAGTCACTGAATCGACCAGCTGCAACAGACATATGATCACAATCGGGACGCGAAATGGTAAACAGATCGCGCTCGAAAGCGTCTGAGGGAAGAGGAGCAGAGCAATACATCGTTGCATCAAGCCATATCCCACCATGCTGAGATAGCAGGGTAAAACGCAGAACATCAGAGAACTGTGTCCGTGAAATAATGCCCTTGTTGTATTTGTCTACAATCCAATCGGGCATGTCAGCATACTCTCGATAGTTATTGTCATTGAGAACGATAACCTCATGTTCGCCAGCGGCGGAACGAACGCTTTGCAGACACCTTTTGACGATCGCGGGGGCATTATCCTCCCCCTGCCACCAGCATGCCCATACCTTTCCGCGCATAGCGGGGTCATCATCAGGCACTGTTGCCGTAAAACTATATGAGCTAAAAAACTCACCGTAACGCTTCTCAAAATAGTCAAGCATTATCTCGTGTTTGCGAAGAAGCGCAGCCTTTCTAGATGGTCCCTCCTGGTAGCCATCACGACACATACGCTGAATTTCAATTTTGCCCTTAAGAGTAGCGAGAGCCTCGGGCCAGCCAACAACGCCAGCAATATCAGATGTTGCCCGAAGCTCTTCAAAACCCCTATGCACGTATTTCTTTAAATTCAAGATGAACCCTAACTACTTCAAAGAATAAAACCGTCGGAATGAGCCAGCTCGGCACGCATTTGATTCATACGCGTTTCGTCAATCTGATCACGAAGATATTCCTGTCCATAAGCATGAGAAGAACTCATGAGGCACTCGGCTTTTGCCTTAAGCTCGCTAACATCGCCCACAATCTTTGCAGGAACGCCGGCAGCGATTTTTCCGACAGGAACATCTTTTGTCACGACCGCGCCTGCACCCACAACAGCATCGTTTCCGACAGATACGCCCGGCAGAATAATCGAACCATATCCAACAAAAACGTTATTGCCTACAGAAACGCGACCAACTCGTGTATATCCAGTTAATTTTTTAGTACTTGCATCGTGGGCCAGAACGCAAACATTAGATGCAAAAGTAACGTTGTCACCAATTTTGATAAGCCAAGGACAGACCGCATCAATGTTGCAACCCTTTTCCATCTGAAAGCAATCCCCTACCGTCAAGCCATTCTTGACAAGCCTTTTCAAATATATGGAGCGCACAAATGCGCGCACTTTTCCTAACATAACGTCCGGTACAGCTCCTTCAACCTGCTGATGTTCTGATCGAACGAATACTTATCACTGACGGTATTGAATGCCTTATCGCTCATGCATAAACGCGCCTCGTCAAAATTGCAGAGATAAACGATCGCAGAAGTCAAGGAGCCAATATCGCCGGGATCAATGAGAATTCCGTTATTGCCCGAATTAATGACCTCAGGAATTGCAGCGATACGAGTACTGATTGTCGGTACGCCAAAAGACATGGCCTCCAAGATGCTCATCGGTAAACCCTCGTTATACGAAGGCAAAACATTCACCCCCGCTTTTCGAAGGATGTCGTCTTTGGCTTGTCCAGAAATCCAACCAAGACATTCTGCTCGTCCATTAAGACCATGACGCGAAATCTCATCCTCGGCTCGCTCAATCTCTCCATCGCCACAAAACAGCAAATGCCACTCTTTACCAATAGAAGGAAGGGCGTTATCGAATGCCTTAATAAGATCGAATGCGCCCTTTCTGTCTCCGACTCTCCCCATGAATACAATGTTGCGAGAGGAATCAGAATATGGGTTCTCAGAAAACGTTGAGACGGCGTTTTCAATTACCTCAAACCGAGCTTTTGGAAAAAGCGAAGACAACTGCTTTTTGATGGCATTGCTAAGAACAATGTTTAAATCGACGAGTTCAAAAGACTCCCGAACATAATCTTTACCGCGATTATCCAGGCCGTCATAGAACTGCATAAACTCCGCCGCATGATGATGGAAGATAACTGGAATACCATGGCGCTTTGCAGATTTAGCAATAAGAGCCTTGCGAAAGAAACTTCCCCTTTCGGCAACATGAAGGTGCACAAGATCAACCTCATGCTTTTTAAACATCCTAGAAAGCTTTGGATAAGTCGCTGCAAAGTGAAGGGCAACCTTCAACTTGCCACCCTGAACATGAGTAGGAACGAAACGTATATCAAATTCGTCCCAGTCCTTAGATGAGAGGTAATTCCTGACAACTGTTACCATGCCGCCCCTATAGCTAAGATCAGAGCAGCACATCAAAACAGTTTTATGATTACATTCGTTACGCACGGGAATCACTCCTGCGAGCATGCAAATAAATCGTAAGAAAATGCCAACTGTCGACAAAATAGCGCTTGAAAAGCCGCTTGGGTTCTTTCACAAAACGGTAGAACCATTCAAGGCTATGGTCCTGCATCCATTTCGGAGCCCTGTCAACGTTTCCTGCCGCAAAATCAACCGCAGCGCCAACGTTAAACACAAACGGGACTCCAAACTCCCCGAGATGGCGATTTACAAGTAGCCCACTCTTAGGCTCGCCAAGGCAGAGGAAGAGAATATCGGCATGTAGGCCAGCGATCTTCGATAAGAGCATTTGTAGCTTTTCAGCGTCTTTCTCAAATCCATATTCGGGAGAAATGGAACCCTTAAAAATCAATCCTGGGTATTGAGCCGACAACGCGGCAGCGGCTTTCTCCGGGACTCCAGGCATCCCGCCAACGATGGCGCAGCTATACCCCTTGTTGGCAGCAAATTCGCAAATGCGGGGCATAAGATCCGATCCCGACAGCTTTTCGACGCAGTCAACGCCCCTCTTACGTGCGATTTTCATAAGAGGGGCGCTATCCATAAGAATAAGATCCGCGCCTTCCAGGGCATCACGGAACACTGGATCTTTGTCCGCCCTGATAAGGATGTCGAGGTTCAACGACATCATGTAGCCTGGGGTACGATTTGAGACATGCTCAACGAGGACTTCGCATACCTGGTCAAACGTCACGTTGTCGAAGAAGCTCGAGAGGAGCCTTTCTCTGTTATATCCGGGCATCGCTGTGCTCCCTATTCCTTCCAAAACAAGCCAATTCGATCGATGTCCTCTTTAACGAGTATTTCGCCGTGCTGGACCTCGATCACATGAAGATCGCCGCCGACCGCCCGCGCCGAATGCGGCGTTCCTGAAGGAATCTGCACGACGGAGCCGGCGCGAACCTGCTGGACCAGTCCATCCAGCACGACCTCGCCGGTCCCGGAGATAACCGTCCAGACCTCCCCGCGATGCGTGTGGCGCTGGTAGTCGAGCTGGCAACCCTCTCGGATGATGAGCTCCTTCGTGAGCGCCTTCGCCCCGTCGGGGAAGACGCAGCTGTCGATGACGCGGTACTCGCCCCAGGAGCGCTGCTCGTACATTGGGCGGCTCTCGGCGACGGCGTTAACCTCGGCCTTGATGTTCGCAGACGCCTCCTTGCCGGACACGAGGATGCCGTCGGGCGTCGCCACGACAACTGAATCAGAGATGCCCGCGACGACCATCGGGAAACCGGTCTCATTGATCACGTGGACGTTCTCGCACGTTTTTGAATCGACAACGACGCGACCGGAGGTGAACTCGGCCATCTCGTCGGTCAGCGTGTTCCAGGTGCCCAGGTCCTTCCACTCGCCCGCGTAGGAGACCGCGCCGATGGAAGACGCCCTCTCCACGACCTCATAGTCGAAGGAGTTCTTGGGCAGCTCGGAATAGCGCGAGCGGAACTCCTCGAAAGTCCCGCACTCCAGGTACTTGGCGGTGAGGCCGGTGAGCCAGCCGAGCCTGAATGCGAACACGCCGCAGTTCCAGAGGGCCCCCTGGGAGATGAGTTCCCGTGCGGTCCCCTCGTTGGGCTTCTCGGTGAAGCGCTCGACCCTGCGGGGCCAGGCCTCCCCCGCCGCGGGCACGATGTAGCCGTACTTGCCGCTGGGGTAGGTGGGCTCCACGCCCATGAGGACCAGCTCGGCGAAATCGGACTGGACGGCCTCGTCGAGCCTCACGACGCTGTCGTAGTAGGCCTGGTCGGCATAGCTGTCGATGGGCATGACGATGACGGTGTCGCCCTCGCCGGCGCCCCGCTCGAGCGCAAGGTTCGCGCAGGCGAGCATGATCGCCGGGGCGGTGTCGCGGCGCTCGGGCTCGAGCACCAGCGCGTAGTCGCCCTCAACCTGGCGGCGTATGGACTCCTCCTGGCTCGCGCAGGTGGCGATGGTGATGTCGATGTCCGCGTCGACGGATCCGATCTGGCCGAAGACGCGCTGGACCATGGAGACGTGGTTGCCGTCAGCGTCGCGCAGGACCTTGAGGAACTGCTTGGAGCGGGTGCTGTTGGAGAGCGGCCACAGGCGTGTGCCAGAGCCGCCGGAGAGCAGGACGAGGTGGATCATTATCGGGTCCCTCCCAGGATCGACTCGGCATCCGCGACCAGCGCGGCGAGCTTGGCCTCGGACTCGGCATGGTCGGCGCCCTTGGCGAACACATAGGCCTTGGCCTTGGGCTCCGTGCCGCTGGGACGGAACAGGACTCGGGAGCCGTCGGCGAGCCTGAACTCGAGGACGTCCGCCTCGGGAAGGCGCTGGGGCTCATCGGTCGCGTTGACGACGGGCATCGGCGCGCCCTGGGCGTAATCGATGCGCTGCGCGACGGCGGTGCCGCCGATATTCTGCGGAGCGTGCTCTCGGAGGCCTGACATCATCGCGGCCATGTCGGACGCGCCCTCGGGGCCCTCGTATGCCTGGCCGAGAAGGGCGCTCGACCAGAAGCCATATGTCTCGTAGAGGCGCTCCATGGCCTCGTAGAGGTCCAGCCCCAGCTTCTTCCAATGGGCGGCGAGCTCGCAGATGAGCATGGAGGCGACGACGGCGTCCTTGTCGCGCACGGAAGTGCCGGCTAGGTAGCCGTAGGACTCCTCGAAGCCCATGAGGAAATCACCCTCGCGGCCCTCCGACTCCAGAACGCCGACCTGCTCGCCGATGAACTTGAAGCCGGTGAGCGTGCGGCGCAGCTCGAATCCGCGTGCGCGCGCGATGTCGTCGGCCATGGGCGCGGAGACGATGGTGGTGCAGGCGACCTCGCGGGACATTTCACGCCCGCCCTTGGCGGCCTTATCGGCAAGGAAGTCGAGCAGCAGCAGGCCGACCTCGTTGCCGGTGAGCAGCCTGTATTCCCCGGCATGCGGGACGGCGATGCCCACGCGGTCGGTATCCGGGTCGGTCGCCAGGAGCAGGTCGGGCTTCACCCTGTCGCAGTACTCGAGCCCGAGCTTCAGCGCCTCGCGTACCTCGGGGTTGGGGTACGGACAGGTCGGGAAGTCGCCGTCGTGCACGCACTGCTCCTCGACGATCACGACCTCGGCGACGCCGATGCCCTCGAGGACGCGGGACACGCACTCCAGGCCGACGCCGTGGAGCGGGGTGTAGACGATGCGGAGCCCCGAGCAGTCCTCTCCCATTGATACCTTGAGTGTCTCATCGAGATAGCGGTCGAGAACCTTCTCAGGAATCCACTGAACAAGCCCCTTTTCCAAAGCATTCTCGAACGGAATCGCCTTGACGCCGTCGAAGCAGTCGACGGGGTCGATAGCCGCCTGGATGGCCTCCGCCGCCTCGACGGTGATCTGGCAGCCGTCGGCGCCGTAGACCTTGTATCCGTTGTACGCGGCGGGGTTGTGCGACGCGGTGATGTTGACGCCGGCCGAGCAGCCCAGTTCGCGGACGGCGAAGCTGAGCGCGGGCGTGGGCTCGACGCGGTCGAACAGATAGGATTTGATGCCGTTGCCGGCGAGCACCTCGGCTACGCGGCGCACGAACTCATCGGACCCGTGGCGGGTGTCACGGCAGAGCGCGACCGTCGGGTTCTCAAAGGTGCCGTTAAGGTAATCCGCAAGACCCTGCGTAGCCTTGCCGACGGTATAGACGTTCAGCCGGTTGGGGCCGAGACCGAGCTTGCCACGCAAGCCGCCGGTGCCAAACTCAAGATTGCGAAAAAACGAATCTGCCTTTCCAGACTCATCCAGTGCAAGGAGCTCAGCCTTATCGGTGCCTGTCATACAAGACAACCATTTATTAAAAGCAAACTCTACCTGATTAGCTATCAATTCAATTCTTCCTGCATCTTTGGAGTGCATAATTAGCAAGCACCGCCACCGGTAAAGACCTCAATGACCGTGAGGAGAACAATCTTCAGGTCCGTGATGGGGCCGCGTTTGGCGATGTACTCGAGATCACGTCGGACCATGCCGTCGAAGTCGGTGTCGTTGCGGTCCGTCACCTGCCACCAGCCGGTGATGCCGGGCTTCACTGCCAAGCGTTGCAGGTCGTACTCCGTATACTCCGCAACCTCATTCGGCACCGGCGGCCTGGGACCAACCACGGACATCTGACCCAGAAACACATTCAGGAACTGCGGGAACTCGTCGATGGAATGCTTGCGGATGAACTTCCCGATCTTGGTGACGCGCGGATCGTTCTTCATCTTGAACATGGCACCTGCGATCTCGTTCTGCTCCTTGAGCTCGGCAAGGCGTTCGTCGGCATCCTTGTACATGGAGCGAAACTTCCACATACGAAAGGTGGTTAAGCTACCGTCAGGACGGGTGCGGCCCACGCGGATCTGGCTATAGAAAGGGCTTCCCTCGCTCTCCAGGCGGATGAGCGCCGCGAGCACCAGACTGGGGATCGCGATAGCGACGAGCGCGGCACCGCTGAATACGATGTCGAATGCGCGCTTGACGGCCCTGTAGGCCAGGCGCGAGCGGTCCCAGTCCATGATGGATTGCATGGCCCTGTAGCGGCCGGCGCCCTCACGCCGGTCCATCGCCTGAGCAATCAGCGCCGCCCCCGCGGGCGCATTGCTCTCTGTCATTTCCTTAGCAGCCACAGTCAAACTTACGTCCCCCTTCCCCAGGGATCCCCCAATCGGTAAATTCAAAAATGCGAACGAATAGCTGGTGCAACGTCTCCCTTACGTCTTGCTGGGAACGTCGAGTGGCAGCAGCTCCCTAAATATGGAGTCACCCTCGCCCACGTCTACCAGGCACCAGCGCTTATGACGGTCGATCTTTTTAACTCGGGCCTCTTGCCCCACCAAGGGACCCTGCTCTATGTGCAACACGCCGTCTTCTATGCGCGCTACGCTGTTGCGCACCACGCCGTCGTCATCCAGCACGCTGCGATACCAGTCCTGCGCGTCGTCCGGCATGGGCATGTACGCCCGATCCCTACTGCCGGCGATGCGACAGCCAAAGCTCAACTGAGCCAAAGCCCTATCGAGCGCAGCGGCATCGTGCGTCGCGACGAAGAAATATTCCTTGTACATGGGTTTGGTTTGGAGCGACCAGGCGCCGTCCCGCTTAAACCAGAACTCCTTTTGCATCACAAAAGCGTCCTGCATCAGCTCGTGCGGGATAATGCGGCGGACCTTTTCACAGGTCTCGCGCTCTTTTCCATTGGGGGTGTGAACCAGATACCAGCGGACGCGGCCGTGCTGGCTGTTGGTGGTGGCACCGCTAAAGGCACCGGGCAGCTGCTCTTGGCGCCGCATTGTCTGTTCCATCTCTCGCCCCCTTTACTTGTCTCCGCAACGCACGCGGATGCAGGGGCGTTAAGAACAGGCTTCTCGCTCGCAGCTAGGCGCAGTCGCAAAAGTACAGGTTTTTGTAGAGGGGTATGGAGATGCGCCCATTCGCGGCGCATTTTGTGCAATCTGGGAAAACGCGAGCAGTTTGCTCGTATAATGAACTCCGTCGAAAGATACAAAAACCTGTACCTTTTTGCACAACAAAAAAGCCGCTCTAACCAGCGGCTTTTCTTCTATAGACAACAAAAAAGGCGACCGCCCGCGAGGACGATCGCCTTTATTAATTCTTGTATTGTTTGTGCTAGGCGCGAGTCTTGATCTCCTCGAGCACCTTTGCCACAAACTCGTCAACGCTCATCTGAACGGTCTCGTTGGAGCGATCACGGACGGAGATGTTACCGGCCTCGACCTCCTTCTCGCCCAGGATGAGCATGTAGGGCACGCGGTCAATAGAGCGAGCCTCGCGGATCTTGTAGCCGATCTTCTCGTCGCGATCGTCACAGACCACGCGAATGCCGGCCTCCTCCAGCTTGGCGCACACCTCGTGGGCGTAGTCGCGGCTCTTCTCAGAGACGGGAAGCGCCTTGACCTGCACGGGAGCCAGCCAGGTGGGGAACTTGCCTGCAAAGTGCTCAATCAGAATACCGATGAAGCGCTCGATGGAGCCAAAGCATACGCGGTGCAGCATGATGGGGCGCTTCTTGGTGCCGTCGGCGTCCACGTACTCCAGATCAAAGTTGAGCGGCATCTGGAAGTCGAGCTGCACGGTACCGCACTGCCAGGTACGGCCGAGCGAGTCCTCCAAGTGGAAGTCAATCTTGGGGCCGTAGAAGGCGCCGTCGCCCTCGTTGACCTCGTAGTCCATGCCCAGCTTCTCCAGAGCGGTGCGCAGGCCCTCCTCGGCGCGCGCCCAGTCCTCGTCCGAACCCATGGAGTCCTCGGGGCGAGTGGAAAGCTCAACGTGGTACTTAAAGCCAAACTTCTGGTACACGGAATCGATGAGGTTGACCACGCCCACGATCTCGTCGGTCAGTTGGTCGGGACGCACAAACAGGTGGGCGTCGTCCTGGTTAAAGCAGCGCACGCGGAACAGGCCGTGCAGGGCGCCGCGCAGCTCGTGGCGGTGCACCAGGCCGATCTCGCCGGCGCGGATGGGCAGCTCGCGATAGGAGTGCGGCTTAGAGGCGTACACCAGCACGCCGCCCGGGCAGTTCATGGGCTTAATGCAGTACTCTTCGTCGTCGATGACGGTGGAGTACATGTTGTCCTTGTAGTGGTCCCAGTGGCCCGAGGTCTTCCACAGCTGCTTGTTCATGATAAGCGGCGTGGAGATCTCCACGTAGCCGGCCTTGTGGTGGATCTCGCGCCAGTAGTCCAGCAGCGTGTTCTTAAGGATCATGCCGTTGGGCAGGAAGAACGGGAAGCCGGGGGCCTCGTCGCGCATCATAAAGAGGTCCATCTCGCGGCCGATCTTGCGGTGGTCGCGCTTCTTGGCCTCCTCCAGCATATGCATGTGCTCGTCGAGCTCTTCCTTGGTGGCAAAGGCGACGCCGTTGATGCGGGTGAGCATCTTGTTGTCCTTGTCGCCCTTCCAGTAGGCGCCCGAGACACCGGTGAGCTTAAAGGCCTTGAGCGCCTTGGTGTAACAGATGTGGGGGCCGACACACATGTCGATGTAGTCGCCCTGCTGGTAGAAGGTGATGCGGGCGTCGTCGTCCAGGTCGCCGATGTGCTCGACCTTGTACTTCTCGCCGCGCTCCTCCATAAGGGCGATGGCCTCGGCGCGGGGCTTCTCGTACACGGAAAACTTGAGGTTCTCCTTGACGATCTTCTTCATCTCGGCCTCGATCGCGGGGAAGTCGTCCTCGCTGATCTTGACGCCCTCGGGCAGGTCGACGTCGTAGTAGAAGCCGTTGTCGGTCGCGGGACCGTAGGCAAAGTCGGCCTCGGGATAGAGACGCTTGATGGCCTGCGCCATGATGTGCGCGGCAGAGTGGCGGATGACGTGCGTGACCTCGTCCTGCGGGAGTTCGGCCACCGAACCGTCATTGTAGAGTGCCTTCATGGGTATGTTTTCTCCTCTCGGATGCCTGATGCAAGTGCGTGCGATGCGCTCGGCGTTTTTGACTTGCATCATTATAGGCAGGTTGCCTTGGTATACAAGCGCCCGCCGCACCTTAATGGCACGGCGGGCGATTTTCTACGCATGCTTCATCGTGTGGGGGCGGGGTGCGCGTGCTTGCGGCACGCCCGTGGCTTACGCCGGCCCGGCGATGGATGCGTTACTGGATGCGAGTTCGGCAGTAGGGGCAGACCTTCCAGTGCGCATCGAGCGGGCGATGGCAGCTGGGGCACACGTTACGAACCTGGGTGTCGCACACCGGGCACACGACAAAGTCCTTCTCGATGGGCGCGCCGCACTGCGGGCAGGTGCCGTACTGGGCAAGCTGGCGCTCGCGCAGAGCCATGTCCAACTCCTGCTCTTCACGATCGGCCGCGTAGGAGTGCGGGCGCAGGACCAGGTAGGCGATGAGGCCCACAAACGGGATGAGGGCGATAATGCCCCATGCCACGTAGGCGCTGGCACCGCGGCGGCGAGCGTCGATGAACACATAGACGACCGACAGCACGTACAGGGCGATGATAAAGCCCACGAAGGCATAGATGACGCCCATAAGCTGCGGTGACATGAGCTCGTTGATGTATTTGGACATTGAGGTGTACCTTTCGGAATATTTACAGTCCGGTCAAGTTTACCACGGGGTTTGTTTATATGGGACCACGGCTGGGTACGGGGCTGGCGCGGACACAAACATCTCAATCTGTAACAGGTGGGAGCGGAATCCGGGTTTAGATGTTACAGATCGAGACGCAGGGGTCCCTCCCCGACCTCAATCTCGATCTGTAACATCTTGAGCCCCAAAACCCCTCTTACTGTTACAGATCGAGACGAACGGTGAGCCCTCCGTTAAATATCTCAATCTGTAACAACAACTCGGCAAAAACAGGTCTAACTGTTACAGATTTAGACATTCGAAACCGACTGATAGGTTCATCTAAATCTGTAACATCTAGACCCCAAAACGGTCCCAAGATGTTACAGATCGAGACAGAAGAATCTCTCCCTGACTTTAAATCTCAATCTGTAACACATCGGACCGATTTTCCTCTCTTACTGTTACAGATCGAGACGAACGGTTGCCGTAGTTGTCGGCAGACGAGGTTGTCGACGTTGCCGAGTCTCCCCTCACCTGCCGTTGGCGGGTGTTGCGGGGCTGTTCGCCGCATTGCCGCCGCACTGGGGGTGTGCAGACCGTAGGATAGTCCTATTGACAGCCTGTCAACTTGTCTGGGAGGCACCGTGGCAGAAACATTTGATATCGCAATTGTGGGCGCGGGCATAACGGGATGCGCCATCGCGCGGCAACTCACGCGCTATGACCTGTCCATTTGCGTGGTCGAGGCGGGCAACGATGTCGCCCTAGGCGCATCGAAGGCCAACGGCGGCCTGGTGCACGCCGGCTACGATCCGTCGCCGGCCACCGTAAAGGCGCAGGTTAACGCCCGCGGCTGCGAGCTGTATGGCACCTGGGCCCAGGAGCTCGGCTTTTTGTTTTGCCGCACCGGCTCGATGGTGCTGGGCTTTAACGACGAGGACCGTGCGCAACTGGAGAAGCTGCGCAGCAACGGCCTAGCCAACGGCGTGCCCGAGCTGTCGATTATCGATCCCGAGCGAATCCACGAGCTGGAACCGCGCGCAAGTGCCAAGGCGACGTGCGCGCTGTGGTGCCCCTCGACCGGTTTTGTCGATCCATTTGAGGTCGCCATCGCCGCGCTGGAGAACGCCGTCGCCAACGGCGTGACGTTTATGCGCTCCGCCTCGGTGGAGGCGATTGAGGTTGCTGGCGGCGAGGCTACCGACGGGGCTACACGCTTTACGCTGGCCACACCCGCCGGCGATGTGCGTTGCCGCTATCTGATCAACGCCGCGGGCAACGGCGCAGCAGACATCTCGCATATGGCGGGGGCCGAGGAATTCCAGATGGTCTGGCGCCAGGGAAACATCGTGGTGCTGGACAAAGAGCCGCGCGCGCTGATGCCGCTCTACCCCGTGCCCACGCCCGTTTCCAAAGGCGTTATCGTCACGGGCACCGTGCACGGCAACACCGTTATCACCGCGACCGCTGCCGTGCGCGAACCGGGCGATACACAGACCTATGCGAGCGATGTGAACGCGCTACTGACCGGCGCGCGCAAGCTGGTGCCCGATCTGGACACGCGCCGCGTAGTGCGCGCGTTTGCCGGCGGACGTCCGGTCATTAAGGGAACGAACGACTTCTTTATTGGGGAGTCGGCCGAGGTGCCGGGGCTGTTTCAGGCGGCGGGCATACAGTCGCCAGGCGTGGCGAGCGCGCCGGCCATTGCCGAGCGCATGGAGCACGTGATGCGCGAGGCGGGCGTTGCTTTGCGCGAGCGGGCCGATTGGGATCCGATTCGGCGCGCGCCGGACGACTTCGACCGTGCGCCGCTTGCGTGCAAGGAGGAGCTCATTGAGTCCGACCCTGCATGGGGGCAGATCGTCTGCCGCTGTGAGACGGTGCCCGAGGCCGAGATTGTTGCCGCGATTCGACGCCGCCCGGGTGCGGTTTCGGTCGAGGGCGTCAAACGCCGCTGTCGCGCGGGCATGGGCCGCTGCCAGAGCGGCTTTTGCCAGAGCCGCGTGGTGGCGATTCTGACCCGTGAGCTGGGGTGTGACCCCAGCGAGGTGCTGCTGGAGGACACTGGCTCGTGGCTCGTTGAGGGACCTTTGAAGGGGGTGCGCTAGGATGGCGGAATTCAAATCGAGCGCGATTGATAGCGATGCCGTTGAGGCAGTACCTACGCTGGCCTTCGATGTGATTGCTATCGGCGGCGGACCTGCCGGCATGGCTGCCGCACTTGCCGCGCATAAGGCCGGCGCGCGTGTGGCCATCGTTGAACGTGAGCAGCACCTGGGCGGAATCCTCCGCCAGTGCATTCACCCGGGTTTTGGCCTTTCGCACTTTAAGCAGGAGCTCACCGGCCCCGAGTACGCGCAGCGCTTTATCGACCAGGTGCGCGCGACCGACATTGCGCTGTTCTTGGACAGCATGGTGCTTGGGATTGATTCGGGCGAGTCCACGGAAGACGCCGCAGTCCACACCGTCACGCTCATGAGCCCCACCGGCATGTTGCAGCTCACCGGGCTCGCGGCCGTCCTTGCCATGGGCTGCCGCGAGCGCACCCGCAGCGAGATCAAGATTCCTGGCAGCCGACCCGCCGGCGTGTTTACGGCCGGCCTGGCGCAGCGATACATCAATATCGAGAACCTCAAACCCGGCTCGAGCGCCGTCATTTTGGGCTCGGGCGACATCGGGCTGATCATGGCGCGCCGCTGCACGCTCGAGGGGATTTCGGTCGAGGGCGTGTACGAGCTCATGCCGTACGCTAACGGCCTGCGCCGCAATGTGAAAAACTGCCTGGATGACTTTGGCATTCCGCTGCATCTGTCTACCACGGTCACGCGCGTGATCGGGCACGACCGCGTGGAGGCCGTCGAGGTAAGCCGGGTCGACGAGCACCTGGCACCCATTGCCGGGACGGAGCGCATCGTTCCGTGCGACACGCTACTGCTTTCGGTGGGCCTGATTCCCGAGAACGAGCTTTCGGTTGCCGGGGGCGTGGAGCTGGATCCCCGCACGCGCGGTGCCGTGGTGGATCAGAGCCTGCAAACGGGCGTGCCGGGCATATTTGCCTGTGGCAACGTACTGCACGTGCACGACTTGGCCGACAACGTGACGACCGAGTCCGAGCGCGCCGGTGCGGCTGCGGCGGCGTGGGCGTTGGGGGCTGTCGGTACCGCGGCGAGAGTGGCGGACACGGGCTGCGAGCTCACGGTCTCCCCCACCGGCATTGCGGGCTACGCACTGCCGGGACGCATTACGGCTGTGGCACTCACCAAACTCAACTTCCGCGTGCGCCGACCGGTCGATTCCGCCCGTGTGCGCATTCTGGCAGGCGACGAGGAATTGCTCGCAGGCAAGGTCCGCCCGTTTAAACCGAGCGTAATGGAAAGCTTCCCGCTGCCGGCAAAGGTGATTCAGCGCGTACTCGACCTGGGTGTTAGTGAGATTGTCCTGTCCGTCGATCCCGTTGAGGAGGCGTAAAGCCATGAGCGCAAATGTGATCGAGACGCTACAGTTCAACTGCACCACCTGCCCATCCGAATGCCTCCTGACCGTGGAGGTGGAGCGCGACGCAGACGGCGCCGCGGTAGAGGTGCGCTCCGTAACCGGCAACAACTGCCCGCGTGGCGATACGTTCGCGCACCAGGAACTCACCTGCCCCATGCGCGTGCTCACCACCACCGTGGCCGTATCCGGCGGCGACGAGGCGCTGCTGCCCGTGCGCACGGCCGAAGCCATCCCGCTGGCACTCCACGCCCAAGCCATGAACCTCATCCGCGGCCTAGTGGTCAAAGCCCCCATCCGCATGAGCGACGTAGTCCTCCCCAACCTCCTCAACACAGGTACCGACCTCATCGCCAGCATGGACATCGACCCAGCCTAAGCAGCTCATTTGGGACGGGGCTCATTTAGCTACCCCGCCATCCATCCCGCCCCTCCTCAATTGCGGTGAAATAGTTCCTGATTTCCGCAAAACCCTGGCATCCAGGAACTATTCCACCGCAACTATCCTTGGAATCGGAATTTAGCTTGTGCCTACATTAGTGTCATTTCACAACTATGCCGGATTACGGGGCTGATTCAGAGACCCCCACCCATACCGGCAATTTTCGATTTTTGATAAGCCGTCTACCTGCGGTTTTAATTTCGCGATTTTTCCCATAGTCAAGTAATACAGGTCCAGCCCCGTAATCCGCCATAGTTTTGAAACCAGGCCATTTGGGACGGGCCTCTTATGGCTACTTTTGCCCAAACGTTCGCTAAGCTGGCCATGCCAAGGAGTGTCCCGAAGTGCCGACATAAAAGGAACGTCCTTATCTGTCTGGCATGGGATACCATGGTGGCAACCTAGCGAAAGGACGATGTATGGCACATGTCGATGATCAGCGTGTGGCGCGCGTGCTCGATGTGCTCGAGGCTCAGCACCCCGGTGCGCAGCTGCTCGTAAACGACCCGTGGTCGATCTACTATCTGACCGGCTTTTATGCCGATATGTTCGAGCGTTTTTGTGGCGTGCTGCTCGCGCGCGATGCCGAGCCGGTAATCTTGGTCAACGCCCTGCATCAGCTGCCCGAGTACGACAATGCCCGCGTCGCCTATCACACCGATACCGACGTCGTGACCGACGCCATCGCACGCGAGATCGATCCGACCAAACCGCTCGGCATCGACACCGTCATGCGCTCCGGCTTTTTGATGCCCCTTATGGATCGTCACGCCGCGAGCGAGTTCTTCCTGGGCGACTTTGCCGTTACCGTTGCACGCACCCACAAGGACGAAGCCGAGCAGGAGCTCATGCGCGTGTCCTCGGCCGCCAACGACGCCGTGATGGCCGACGCCATCAAGCTCGTTCACGAGGGCGTGACGGAGCGCGAAATTGCCGACCAGATGCTCTGTCTGTACCGCAATCACGGCTGCGAGGGCTTTAGCTTTCCGCCCATCGTGAGCTTTGGCGCCAACGCCGGAGACCCGCATCACGAGCCCGACGACACCGTACTCAAGTGCGGCGACGTGGTGTTGTTCGACATAGGCGGACGTCGCCGCAACTACTGCTCGGACATGACGCGCACGTTCTTTTGGGGCGAGCCGGACGAGATGACAGCGCGCATCTACGACATCGTGCGTCGCGCCAACGAGGCCGCCGAGGCGCTCATCGCACCGGGCGTGCGCATGTGCGACCTGGACCGCGCCGCGCGCGACGTGATTGAGGACGCTGGCTACGGCAAGTACTTCACGCATCGCCTGGGCCACTCAATCGGTCTGCAGGACCACGAGCCAGGCGACGTTTCCCTTGTCAACGAGCAGGTCGTAGAGCCGGGCATGACATTCTCTATCGAACCGGGCATCTACCTCCCCGGCCACACCGGCGTCCGCATCGAAGACCTGGCCCTGGTCACCGAGTCCGGCGTCGAGATTCTCAACGCCTACCCCCACGACCCAGTCCGCCTTGACTAGGCACGCCACCAAAGCTCCCCTCATCAGTTGCGGTGGAATACGGACTGTTTAAGGCTTCTAGCCCATAAAACAGTCCCTATTTCACCGCAACTGATGAGGGGATGGGTTAACGGAGCAGAGCGGGCTAGCGCAGCAAGCCTGCCACTTCGCCGGCTAGGGTGATGGTGCCGGCTGCTACGAAGGGCTCGCCCGCGGCTTCGAAAGCTGCGAGGGCTTCGGATACGCTGGGGTACACGCCCACGAGCTTTTCGGCATCCACAAGTGCGGCGAGCTCCTCTGCCGGCAAGGCGCGATCAGAATCGGTCTGCGTCACAACCACGCGCGGGAAGGCCGGAATCAGCACATCGACGATACCCGCCACGTCCTTGTCGGCCAGCGCGGCACATAGCAGCGTGGGGCGATTCTCTACGCACGGATCGATCTCGTCCAGCGCGCTCACAAAGTTCTCGCAGCTCTGGGGGTTATGGCAGGCGTCAATCAGCTTGAGCGGATCGGTTCCCAGCACATCAAAGCGACCCGGCGTGGGGCAGCCCATAAGCGAAGCGTCGAGCGCATCGTGGTCGAGTTCGCGGCCCAGATACCCCTCGCACAGCATAATCGCGCACGCGGCATTCTGCGGCTGATACGCCGGCTTGACCATGCTCGACGTATAGATCGCGCGCGGCGTGGTGCAGCTAAACTCCACCGTATCGCCCACATGCGTCGGCACCTTGGTCGTGGCGTGGCTCACCACGAACGGCACGATGCCGCACTCACGGCAACGGGCATCCATCACGCGCTGAACGCTCGTCTCATGCGTGCCCTCGCCCAGCACAACCAAGCGCCCGGGCTTGATGACCGCAGCCTTCTCCCCCGCAATGGCCTCGAGCGTGTCGCCCAGGATGCGCGTGTGATCGAGGCCGATACCCGTAATGGCAACGGCGACAGGATCGGTCGCACTCGTGGCGTCCCAACGGCCGCCCATGCCAACCTCGAGCACGGCAACGTCCACCGCAGCCTCGGCAAACACCACCAGCGCGGCAGCCGTCAGCAGGTCAAACGGCGTGATGGTATAGGCGTGCTCCCCCGCCGCCACACGACGAGCATTCACGCGATGCCCCGCCTCGACGGCGGCAGAAACGCCACGGGCAAACGCCTCATCGCTCACAACGCGCCCATCGACCTCCATGCGCTCGGGATAGCGCACCAACTGCGGCGACGTATACAGCGCGGTCTTTAACCCCTCACCGCGAAGGATGGCAGCCGAAAAACGCGTGGTCGAAGTCTTGCCATTGGTACCGGCAACCTGAATGCAATCGAAATACTCATCCGGACGCCCCAGCTCATCGAGCATATCGACAACCGTCTCAAGCAGAGGCCCAGCATCCCCAGAAATCCGCCCCGTATCAGCAGCAAGTCCCACAGCCTCACCAAACGAAAGCAACTCAAACGAGAACGGCACAGAATACGATCCAGAACGCTTAGCCATAACCCAAAGTCTCCAATTACAGAAAAAGAGGCCCATCAAAAAGAATGAGCCCCTCGCGTTGACAATATCAGCCAAACACCGCTTTGCAGCGAGATCAAGGCCACAACCAAGTGGCCCTAACCAACCAGATGCAAACGACCACGTAAACGAACTGGGAGCGGCCCGACGCTTTGCTCGATACAAGTTCCGCACGCAAAGGACAGCACTAAATGTGCTGTCCGTCTTGCGCAGGACTGTTCGCAGTAGCGAGCAAAGCGTCGGGACGCGTCCCCCAGTAACGCTTACGAGAAGTCAGCAACCTGAGCAGTCAGCGCCGCCAGGATCTCCTTAAGCTCAGCTGCACGGTCCCTCTTCTTCTGGACCACGGCAGGCGCGGCCTTGGCCACAAAGCCTTCGTTGGCAAGCGTCTTCTCGCAGCCGGCGAGCTCCTTCTGGGCCGCGGCGATCTCCTTCTCCAGGCGCGCCTTCTCGGCCGAAAGGTCAACCTTGCCCTCGAGCACCACAAAGACCTCGACGCCGCTATCGACCACGGCAATGCTCGCGGCCGGCTTCTCAACGTCGGTGCCCATGACCAGCGAGGCAGTGTTTGCCAGCGGCTCGATGGTCGAACGCAGACTCTCGAGCTTCTCGATATCCTCGGCACCGGCGCGCACGACCACGTCGAGCTCGGCCTTGGGGCTCAAGCGGTAACGCGAACGCGTGGCGCGGGCGGCAGACACGACGGCGCGGCACAGCTCAAACGCGCGCTCGGCGTCCTCGTCGACATACTTGGCATAGTCGGCGGGCTCGGGCCACTTGGCGATCATGAGCGCCTCGGCGCGGTCAACGTTGCCCTCGGCATCCAGGTCGAGCACGCTCGCCGGCATGTTGTCCCAGATCTCCTCGGTGACAAACGGCATGAGCGGGTGCATCAGGCGAATGGAGGTGTCGAGCACAAAGATCAGGTTGCGCTGCGCCTGCAGACGGCCCTCGCCCTTCAGGCGGGCCTTGGTGACCTCGACGTACCAGTCGCAGACCTCGTTCCAGAAGAACTGCTGCACGCCGCGGGCCATGTCGCCAAAGGTGTAGTTCTCGATACCCTCGGTGACCATCTTGACGGCCTTGGCCAGTCGGCTGAACATCCAGGCGTCGGCCGGCGTCTCCACGACGGGCTCGCCGGGCGTGTAGCCTTCCATGTTCATAAGCAGGAAGCGGCTGGCGTTCCAGATCTTGGTCACAAACGACTTGGCCTGCTCGGTGCGCGGGCTGTCGATGAGCTTCTTGGTCTTCTTGTCGATGTTCGCGTCGAACTTGACGTCCTGGTTGTTGGTGCAGAGCGTCAGCAGGTTGAAGCGCATGGCGTCGGCGCCGTACATGCCGATGAGGTCCATGGGGTCAACGCCGTTGCCCTTGGACTTGGACATGCGGCTGCCGTCCTTGGCCAGGATCGTCGGGTAGATGACGACGTCCTTAAACGGCACCTCGTCCAGGAAGTACAGCGAGCTCATGACCATGCGGGCGACCCACAGCGCGATGATGTCGCGCGCGGTGACGAGCGCCGTCGTGGGGTGATGGCCCTCGAGCAGCTCCGGTTTTTGCGGCCAGCCCTGTGTGGCAAAGGTCCACAGCTGCGAGCTGAACCAGGTGTCCAGCACGTTCTCGTCCTGGTGGATGTGATGACCGCCGCACTTGGGGCACACGTCGGTATCCTCGGTAAGGGCGTCCTCCCAGCCACAGTCCTCGCAGTAGAACACGGGAATGCGGTGGCCCCACCACAGCTGACGGCTGATGCACCAGTCCTTGAGGTTCTCCATCCAGGTGGTGTAGGTCTGCGTCCAGCGCGCAGGGTGGAAGGTGACCTTGCCGGAGTTGACGGCGTCGAGCGCCGGCCCCTTGAGCTTGTCGACGGCGACGAACCACTGCTCGGACAGCCACGGCTCAAGCGCGGCGTCGCAACGGTAGCAGTGCATGACGGAGTGGTCGAGGTCCTCGACGTGGTCGAGCAAGTCGTGCTCCTCAAACCACTTAATGACGGCCTCGCGGCACTCGTCGCGGTTCATGCCGGTGAACTCGCCGTAGCCCTCGACGACCACCGCGTGCTCGTCAAAGATGTTGATCTGCGGCAGGTCGTGGGCCTGACCCATGGCGTAGTCGTTGGGGTCGTGTGCCGGGGTGACCTTAACGAAGCCGGAGCCAAAGTTGGCATCGACGTGCCAATCCTCAAAAATGGGGATCTCGCGGTCGACGATGGGGAGCTTGACGGTCTTGCCCACGAAGGCGGCCTTCTCGGGATCCTTCGGAGAGACTGCAACGCCCGTGTCGCCGAGCATGGTCTCGGGGCGCGTGGTAGCGACGACGATGTAGTCCTGGCCGTTGACCGGCTCGGTCAGCGGGTAGCGTAGGTGCCACAGGTGGCCCTTCTCGTCCATGTACTCAGCCTCGTCGTCCGAGATGGCGGTGGTGCAGTTGGGGCACCAGTTGACGATACGCTTGCCGCGATAAATTAGGCCGTCGTGGTACCAGTCGCAGAAGACCTTGCGCACGGCCTGGGCATAGTCCTCGTCCATGGTGAAGCGCTCGTTGTCGAAGTCGACGGAGCAGCCCATACGCTTGATCTGCTCGACGATGATGCCGCCGTACTCGTGGGTCCAGTCCCAGCAGGCGTCGACAAACTTGTCGCGACCGATCTCCAGGCGGCTAATGCCCTCGCTCTTGAGCTTCTTGTCGACCTTGGTCTGCGTGGCGATACCGGCGTGGTCGGTGCCCAGCACCCAGCGCGTGGACTTGCCGCGCATGCGGGCCATACGGACGATGGCATCCTGGATGGAGTCATCGGTGGCGTGGCCCATGTGGAGCTTACCGGTCACGTTGGGAGGCGGAATGGTGACGGTGCAGTCGCCCACGCCCTCACGGCGCTTGTAGTAGCCGCCGTCGAGCCACTTCTGCAGGATCGCCGGCTCGTTGGTCGACGGATCGTAGTTCTTGGGCATTTCTTCCATATATCTCTCCCTGTCCCGCCGGGGAGGAATGTAGGCCCGCCAGGGTCTGCATTCCTCCCCTTAGGTATCGATTACTTCAGTCTGAATGACTTCGCTGAGGCTTAAACAAACACACAGAATAACACAGGTAGTTGGGGTTATTGCGTATATATAAAATAGCCTCCGACCGCGGGTGGCCGGAGGCTATTTGCAAACACGTTTTAGGCAGGTCTAGCCGTAGATGCGCTGGGGCTGTTCTTCGCCCTTTACGGAGGCTTCGGTCACGACGACCTTGGAAACGCCTTCCTCGCTGGGCAGGTCGAACATCGTCTGCTGCAGCACGTCCTCGCAGATGGCGCGAAGGCCACGGGCACCGGTCTTGCGGGCAAGCGCCATGCGGGCGATCTCGTGCAGGGCGGCGTCCTCAAACTCAAGCTCAACGTCCTCGAGCTGGAACATCTTGCGGTATTGACGCACCACGGCGTTCTTGGGCTCGGTCAGGATCGACACCAGGTCGTCCTCGTCGAGCGCCTGCGTCTGGGTGACGACGGGCGTACGGCCCACAAACTCGGGGATCATGCCAAAGGCGTTGAGGTCTTGCGGGAGCACCTGGCGCAGCAGGTCGTTCTCGTCGACCGAGGTGGGGCCGGCGATCTCGGAGTTAAAGCCCACGCCCTTGTTGCCCACGCGATCGGCGATGATCTTATCCAGACCCACAAAGGCACCGCCGCAGATGAACAGGATGTTCGTCGTGTCGATCTGCAGCAGCTCCTGCTGGGGATGCTTGCGGCCGCCGGTGGGCGGAACGCTGGCCACCGTGCCCTCAAGAATCTTAAGCAGCGCCTGCTGAACGCCCTCGCCCGAAACATCGCGGGTGATGGAGAGGTTCTCGGCCTTGCGGGCGATCTTGTCGATCTCGTCCACGTAGATGATGCCCACCTGCGCGCGCTCAATGTCGCCATCGGCAGCGTTGATGAGTTTGAGCAGGATGTTCTCCACGTCCTCGCCAACGTAGCCAGCCTCGGTGAGCGCGGTGGCGTCGGCGATGGCAAACGGCACCTCGAGGATGCGCGCGAGCGTCTGGGCCAGCAGCGTCTTACCGGTACCGGTGGGGCCGAGCAGCAAAATATTGGACTTGGCGAGCTCCACCTCGTCCATATCGTCATCAAACTGGGCGCCCATGCCCGATGCCTCGTCAAGGGCGGACACCGCGGCACCGCCCTCGATCACGCGACGGTAGTGGTTGTACACGGCCACCGACATGGCGCGTTTGGCGTCCTCCTGGCCCATAACATAGGCCGAAAGCTCGTCATAGATCTCGTGCGGCGTCGGCACGTGCGTGATGACCTGACGGTCGTCCTCGAGCTCAAAGCCCTCGGCCTCGGGGTCAACGGCGGGCTGGGACGCAGCCTGGCCGTGGTCGTTGAGGAAACCCGGGAGATTGCCGTTGCGGGCGGCGTCCATAAAGTCCGAAGCCAACGACTCCTCAAGGATCTCGGAGCAGGCGGCGACGCACTCGTCGCAGATAAAGATGTTGGTCGGGCCCTTTACGAGACGACGGACCTGGCCCTGCTCTTTTCCGCAGAAGGAGCAGCGGATGGGGTTGCCGTTCTCGTCAAAGTTGTCCTGCATGTTACCGGCCATCCTAGGCGTCCTTCGCGGCAAGATCGCGCGAGGTGACGATACGGTCGATCAGGCCGTAGTCGAGGGCCTCGGCAGCGGTCAGGTAGTTGTCGCGCTCGGTATCAGCCTGGACCTTCTCGATCGGCTGGCCCGAGGCATCGGACAGGATCTGGTTGAGCTCGCGGCGGGTCTTCTTGATCTCCTCGGCCACGATCTCGATCTCGGTCTGCTGACCCTGGGCACCGCCGCTGGGCTGGTGAATCATAACCTTGGAGTGCGGCAGGCAGAAGCGCTTGCCCTTGGCGCCGGCCGAAAGCAGCACGGCGGCCATGGACGCGGCCATACCGACGCAGATGGTGGAGACCTGCGGCTTAATGAAGTTCATGGTGTCAAGAATCGCCAGGCCGGAGTAGACCTCGCCGCCGGGCGAATTGATGTAGAGCGAGATATCCTTCTCGGCATCCTGGCTCTCAAGATGCAGCAGCTGGGCAACGACCAGGTTGGCGCTGACGGAGTTGATCTCCTCGCCCAAGAAGATGATGCGGTCGTTGAGCAGGCGCGAATAGATATCGTAGCTGCGCTCGCCGCGCGGTGTCTGCTCGATAACGTATGGCACGAGGGCGGAATCGAACTTAGCGATCATACGCATCTCCATTTCTCTTACGGACCAATAGTGGTTCTAGACAAACGTACGGTGCCCGCATGCTATGCATTGGCTGGCACCGTACGAAGCAACCGGATAACCGGCTTATAACTTTACCCCATCACGGGCGCATCCATGCGCTCGCGGAAAAGGTGGCGAGAATTACTCGGCGTCCTTGGCGGTCTCGTCGACCTCGGTCACCTTGGCGTTCTCGACCAGGTGGTCGACGGCCTTGGAGCGACGGATGGACTCGCGGACGGCAGGCATGCGGCCATCGGCGATGAACTCGGCCTTGGAAGCCTCGACGTCCTTGACGCCGGCCTTCTCGAACTCGACGTTGATGTCGTCCTCGGTGACCTCGATCTTGAGCTCACGGGCAAGAGCGTCGAGCGCCAGGGACTCACGGGCAACGTCGTTGGCCTGCTTGTGCAGGTCGCCGATGAACTGCTCCATGGTCAGGCCGGAAGCGGGCAGCCAGGTGTCGAGCGTCATGCCGCGGGCAGCGAGGTTGGACAGGAAGTTCTGGCCGAGCTCCTCAAAGACGGACTGCTCGTAGTCGGCGTCCATCTCGTCGAGCTGCAGACGCTCGGCGAGAGCGGAGACGCAACGGTTCTCCTTCTCGGCCGGGAGGCGAGAAGCCTTGTCCTGCTCGATCTCGATCTTGATGGCGTCGCGCATGGCGTCGATGCTGTCGAAGCCAAAGTCGGACTTGACGAGCTCGTCGGTGAGCTCGGGGGTGTTGCGGACCTTGATGCCCTTGACGGTGACCTCGACGGTGTGGGTCTCGGCCTCTTCGCCCTCCTCGACCTCGTCGGTCCAGGTGACGGTCTTGACGTCGTCAACGTTGGCACCGATCAGGGCCTCGTTGAACTCCTTGGGGTTGCTGTCGCTACCGGCGATGAGCATGCGGCCCTCGGCGGCAAAGTTGTCGGCGTTCTCGACGGCCTTGAGGTCGACGGTAACGTAGTCCTCGGCCTCGACGGCGCGGCCCTCGACGTCCTCGAAGGTGGCACGGTAGTTGAGGAGCATCTCGACCTGGTTGTTGATCTCAGACTCGGTGACCTCCGCGGGAGGCATCTCGATCTCGACGGCATCGAAGGAGGAGAGCTCAGCGGCAGGACGCAGGGAGAACTCGACGGTGTAGGTGTAGTCCTCGTGATCCTTGGCGAGGTCGAGCTCCTTGTAGTCACCGCTCTTGGTGGGGACGATGTCCAGCTCGTTGAGGACGACGGGCTCGTTGGCGGCGATCAGGTCGTTGGTGGCCTGAGCAAGGGTTGCCTCGGCGCCAAGAGCAGAGTCGATGACCGGACGGGGAGCCTTACCGGCGCGGAAGCCCGGGAAGCGGTACTTCTTGGCGGTGTCCTTGTAGGCCTTCTTGATCGCGGCGTCGACGTCGGCGGCCGGGATGGTGACCGTAGCGGTGAGCTTGGCGTCCTTGACGTCAGAAGCGGTGATGTTCAACACGTTCCTCCTCATACTGCCCAGCTTATCTGAGGTGCTGGTACCTTTATGCAACAAAGAGTCGCGACGGCGGGAGCCGACGCAGGTGCGATGGTGCGGGCGAAAGGACTCGAACCTTCACGGGAATCCCACCAGAACCTAAATCTGGCGCGTCTACCAATTCCGCCACGCCCGCATGAACGCACAGATTAGGAATGATAGCAGATACGAACGGCAAGCGCACGCACACCTTTTACAGGCTCACGACCTCACCACGAGTGCAAGCCAATAGAGCACGCCACCCCATCTCATAAGTTGCGGTGAAATAGTTCCTGTTTGGGGCTCCAGTCCTCCAAAACAGGAACTATTCCACCGCAACTTATCAAGGAAGCCAAGCAACACGACCACATGAATCCTGCACCGGAAAGCGTGTCCCGGTTTGGAGCCTCGGAATGGGACGCAATTTCCGCTATAGCCATCAACCGGAAACTGCGACCCGTTTTGAGCCCCTATTCCGGGATGCACTTTCCGCCAAGGGCCTCAAACGGAAACTGCAGCCCACAATTCGGCTGAAAAGTGGGATGCAGTTTCCAAACGGAGTCAGGTAAGGGCCGGTAGCGGCAGCTCGCCTACTCCCCCAGCAGCGCCTTCTCCGGCGTGATCGGCAGCGAGCGGACCTGGTGGCCGGTGGCGTGTGCGACGGCCGAGGCCACGGCGGCGAGCGGCGTGTTGATGACGACCTCGCCGATCGACTTGGCACCAAACGGACCCGTCGGCTCGTAGCTCGGCTCAAAGGCCACGCGAATGCTGCCGATATCCAGGCGCGTGGGCAGCTTGTAGCTCATAAAGTTGCCGGTGCGCAGGCGGCCGCGCTCATCGTGCTCGACAATCTCGTAGAGTGCGTGGCCAATGCCCTGGGCAATGCCGCCCTCGGCCTGGACGCGCGCGAGCGCCTCGTTGATCACGGTACCGCAGTCCACAGCCGCCGCGTAGTCCACCACGGTCACCTTGCCGGTGGCCTTGTCGACCTCGACCTCGGCAATGCCGGCCATAAACGGCGGGGGCGAAACGGGCAGGCAGGCAGAGGCGTGCGAGGTGAGCGCGTCGCCGCCCGCAATGTTCTTGACGCACAGGTTGGCAAAGTCGCGCAGCGTGAGGTAGCGGTTCTGCTCGCGCGCGGCACGCTCGTCGGACAGGCGCACGTACTGGCCGTCAAAGACCACGTCGGCGGCGTCAACGTCCCACATCTGGGCGGCCTTGGCGCAAATCTTCTCGCGCAGCTCGGTCGCGGCGTTCTTGGCGGCAAGGCCCGTGACGTAGGTACCGGAGCTCGCGTACGAGCCGGCGTCGAACGGCGACACGTCGGTGTCTACGCCGCGTACCACGATCAGCGAGCTCTCCACGCCCAGCTCCTCGGCGGCAATCTGCGCCAGAATGGTGTCGACGCCCATGCCGTTATCGGTGGCGCCGGTGCCGATGGTAATGAAGCCATCCTCTTCCAGGCGCATGTCGATGCCGCCGATATCCACGTTGGAAATGCCAGAACCCTGCATGGTGAGCGCGCAGCCCAGGGCGCGTACGCGGTCGCCCAGGTCCACGGCCAGCGGCTTGTCGCGCCAGCCGATCATGTCCATCGCGCGCAGCAGGCAGCGGTCGAGCGCGCAGGCGTTGAGCTTCTCGTTGTAGTACTGCGGCATGACCTCGCCCTCGCGCACGATGTTCTTAAGGCGCAGGTCGGCGGGGTCCATGTGTAGCATGTCGGCGAGCTCGTTGACGGCGCTCTCCACGGCAAACTGGCCCTGGGTGGCACCGTAGCCGCGATACGCGCCGCCGCGGTTGGTGTTGGTGTAGACGGCGTCCCAGCTAAAGCGGCTCGCCTTCACGTGATTGTAGATGGGCAGGCTCTTGTGGCCCGAGAGGCCGATCGTCGTGGTGGCATGCTCGCCATACGCGCCGGCGTTGGACAGCGTGTGCAGGTCGATGGCCGTGATGGTGCCGTCGTTCATAGCGCCCAGCTTAACGGTCATCTGCATCTGGTGGCGCGAGTTGCCCGCGGTGATGGTCTCCTCGCGGGTGTAGCAGCAGTAGCTCGGACGGCCGGTCTGCTGGGTCACGAACGCCACGAAGATCTCGCAGCAGCCCGTCTGCTTGGAGCCAAAGCCACCACCGATGCGCGGCTTAATGACCTGCACCTGCGACTGCGGAATATCGAGCGACTGCGCGACCATGCGGCGCACGTGGAAGGGCACCTGCGTAGAGGTGGTCACCGAGATGCGGCCGAACGCGTCGGTCGTCGCGAAGGCACGGAAGGTCTCCATGGGTGCAGTCTGCGTGGCTTGGCTGGTGTAAGTGCGCTCAAAGACGATGTCGCTCTGGGCGAAGGCCTCGTCCAGATCGCCAAAATCACTGGTACCGCTGCACACCAGGTTGCGAGCAACGTCGCCGCCCTGCGGGAACATAAAGGTCACGTCGCCCTCGGGGTGGACCACGATGTCGTTATCGAGTGCCTGGGTAAAGTCGAGCAGCGGCTCGAGCACCTCGTAGTCGACTTTGATGAGCTTGAGCGCCTTATCGGCGGCCTCCTCGGTCTCGGCGGCGACAATCGCCACCTCCTCGTTTTGATAGCGTACGAGGTTCTCGAGAATCAGGCGGTCGTAGGGACTCGGCTGCGGATAGCTCTGGCCGGCGATGGTAAAGCGGCGTTTGGGCACGTCCTCGTAGGTGTAGACGCCCACGACGCCGGGCACCTTAAGGGCGCGCGAGGTGTCGATGGAGCGAATCTTGGCACGGGCATAGGGGCTGCGCTTGAGTTTGACGATGAGCGCGCCGGCGGGCACCATATCGCCCGTGTAGACGGGACGGCCCTCGAGCAGGGCCTTCGAATCCTTCTTGGGCTGCTTGTGGGTGATCTGCTTGTAGGCGACGCCGTCGCAGCTGGTGTCGTTGACCGGCAGCTCGGGCAACTCAAAGCCCACCTGTACGCCAGACTCGTTGAGGAAACGGACGATGGCGCGCAGCTGGCTCTCGTAGCCGCTGCAACGGCAGAGGTTGCCGGCGAGCTGGCGTGAGAGCTCCTCGCGCGTGGCGACGAGGCTCGGGTCCTCCTTGGCTGCACGGGCGAGCGCCAGCACGTTCATGATGAGGCCGGGGGCACAAAAACCACACTGCTCGGCGCCTTCGGCAGCCATCGCACGGGCGAGTGCCTCGGACTCGGCCTTAAGGCCCTCAAGCGTGGTGATGGTATGTCCCTCAACACGGGCGGCGGGAACCGAGCAGCTCAGCACCGGGTCGCCGTCGAGCCACACCGTGCACAGACCGCAGTTGGTGGTTTCGCAGGCGCAGCGCACCGACGCGCAACCCTGCTCGCGCAGCAGCGTAAAGAGCATGGTGTCGGGGGCAATCTGAACCTTGACCTTGCGGCCGTTGAGCGTAAAGGAAAGATCGATGAGTTTGGCAGCCATTAGCGCACCTCGCTAGAATCGACGCCGGGCACGCGGCGGCAGGAATACTCGTCCGTGGCAAACTTAGGAATCTGCACGCCCTCGAGCTCGCGGGCAAGCGCGGCAGAAAGCTCGATGCCGGCGGCGCGGCGCACGGCCTGCACGGCAAGCGGCGCCGAGATGCGGCGGCGGTACTCGGCCGAGCCCCACAGGTTGGTGCCGTAGCTCAGGGCACGCACGGATGCGGCAAGGGCGCGCAGCTCGTCCTCGGAAGGCTGCTCGCCGGTAAGGCCACATGCCTCGCCCTGCAGCAGGGTCGCGCGCAGCGGGCGGGCGCCCACGGTGACATGCCAGGTGTTATCCCACCAGGCGGCGGTGACGTTGAGCGAGGGGAAGTCGGTCGCGGCCTTGCGCACGGCCTCGTAACTCGCGCGGTAATCATGCTTGACGACCACGACATGCTCGATCACGTCGCGCACGTAGCCCATGTCCACGAACTCGGCGAGCGGCACGCGACCGGCGCCCGTCAGCTCAACATAGGAATCGAGCGCGAGGAAGGCGGAGAGAACGTCCGAGAAGCCAAAACGGCCGTAGATGCTGCCGCCCACCGTGGCGGTATTGCGTAGCTGCACGCCCACGATGTCGTGGACGCCAAACTCAAAAACATTGTTGACAAGCGCGTTGAGCCCGGCATGACGCTCGAGCTGGCGCAGGGTGCACATGGCACCGATGCGAAACTCGGTCTCGGTCTCCTCGATCTGATCGAGTCCGCAGGCCGAAAGGTCAATCGCCGTCGCCACACGACGCGAACCCAAGCGCATCCAGATGCCGCCGCCCACAATCTTGTTGTTGCGGTTCTTCTGCAAGAGCTCATAGGCTTCGGCCGCGTTTCCAACACGGACGTAGGTACCGAACTTGAGCACGTTCTCCCCCATCTCTTCACTTGTCCAGTACCTTTAAGTGTACCAAACGAGGGGCCGCACACCGTTTTAGGACAAAATCCACCCACCCATCCATAACTTGCGGTGAAATACGGACTGATTAGCCGTTCTGGGACGCTAAACAGTCCGTATTTCACCGCAAGTTATGAAGAGTCCTCCGGGATAGAAAAGGCTCCCAGCCAGATAGCTGGGAGCCTCATCACATGCTATGTCGAGCGAAGAATTAGCAGACGCCCTGGGCGAGCATGGCGTCGGCAACCTTCAGGAAGCCGGCGATGTTGGCGCCCATGACAAAGTTGCCCTCCTGGCCATACTCCTTGGCGGTGTCGTCCACGTTGTGGAACATGCCGCGCATGAGCTGCTCGAGCTTGCCGTCGACCTCCTCGAAGGTCCAGGACAGGTGCTCGGCGTTCTGGCTCATCTCCAGGCCGGACACGAGCACGCCGCCGGCGTTGGCAGCCTTACCGGGCATAAAGGCGACGCCGTGCTCCTGGAAGTAGGTCGTAGCCTCGATGGTCGTGGGCATGTTCGCGCCCTCGCCGACCACCTTGCAGCCGTTGGCGACGAGCGCCTGGGCGTCCTCGAGCAGCAGCGTGTTCTCGCGAGCGCAGGGCAGCGCGATGTCGCAGGGCAGCTGCCACACGCCGCGGCCGTCGCCCTCGTGCCACACGGCGTTGGGCTTCTCGTCGACGTACATGGCGAGCGTAACGCCCTTGTCGTGGCCGGAGCGCTTCTTGTTGTAGACATGCTCGAGCACGGTGTAGTCGATGCCATCGGGATCCTCGACCCAGCCGTGGGTGTCGGAGCAGGCCAGTACCTTGCCGCCGAGCTGGGCGACCTTCTGGACCGCGTAGATAGCGACGTTACCGGAACCGTGAACGACGACGTTCTTGCCCTCGAAGGAGTCGCCGCGGCTCTTAAGGTACTCGTCCACAAAGTAGGCCAGGCCGTAACCGGTGGCCTCGGTACGGGCGAGCGAGCCGCCAAAGGAGAGGCCCTTGCCGGTGAGGACGCCGGACCACTCGTTGGTCAGGCGCTTGTACTGACCGAACAGGTAGGCAACCTCGCGGCCGCCAACGCCCAGGTCGCCGGCAGGAACGTCGGTGTTGGGGCCGATGTGGCGATAGAGCTCGGTCATGAAGGACTGGCAGAAGTGCATGATCTCGTTGTTGGACTTGCCCTTGGGGTCAAAGTCGGAGCCGCCCTTGCCGCCGCCCATGGGAAGGGTGGTCAGGCTGTTCTTGAGGATCTGCTCCAGGCCCAGGAACTTGAGCATACCCAGGGTGACCGTCGGGTTAAAGCGCAGACCGCCCTTGTAGGGTCCAATGGCAGAGTTGAACTCGACGCGATAGCCGCGGTTGACCTGAACCTTGCCCTGGTCGTCGACCCAGGGAACACGGAACATGACGATGCGCTCGGGCTCGACGAGGCGCTCCAGCAGGGCGGCCTCCTCGTACTCGGGGTGGGCGTCGAGCGCCGGCTGGATGGTGCCGAGGATCTCGGTCGCGGCCTGGATGAACTCAGGCTGCTCGGGATAGCGGGCCTTGAGCTCGTCGAGAACTTTCTGCGTGTAGCTCATGCTTCCTCCAATTGATGGAAAAGAAAAGTGTCGTTCGAGGCGCCCTATGCGCCGCGAGCTTTATCGAGTATGGATAATATCGCACTGTTGCGGCAAAGTTTCGCATAAGCCGACGAGCGGATGTTTCGTTTTGATTACGATGCAGGTAGAAGCGTTTTTGAGCGCCCGACGTACAAATCGCGTGTTTCGAAGCTGTTTCGTCCACATGTTCCCAACCACCACATTGGGGACAGGCACCCTTGTGTTGGTGTTGGTGGTTAGAGAACGAGCTGATGGTAGTCGGCGGGGGTTATGCGGCCTTCGGTGGCAGTGCGGAAGGCGGAGAGTGCATCGCCCGAGAACGGCATGGCCCAACACAGGCCGCAACCTGCGGTAATGGAGCCGGGCAAAGGCATAATGCGCCCGGGCACGCCGGCATCCAGGCACAGCTGCTCGCATTCCATCACATCGAAGGTGCTGTCAAACGACACGATAATTTTGCGTTCGTGGTCGAGAGCATCACCGGACGGGCCTTCGCGGTGTGCATCACGATACGCCGCGGCGGCCGCTTCCTCTTCCGCAGTATGTCCGCAGCCACCGCAACCGCAGGTACAGGGTTCGGACCCGTCGCAAGTGCAAGGTTCTCCCGTGTCGGGACAAATATCGTGAGACATGGCAACTCCAATCATCTAGGCGAGTAACTCGGCCGCCGCAAACTCCTCGGGCGTATTGACGTTTTCGAAGCAGAGCGTCGAGCCCGCGGCCTTAACGATCTGCGGCTCATCCATATAACCGGCCTGAACGCGACTGATCAGGCAGCGAATGCGCTGTCGGTCGCAGGAGAGCAGCTCTTGGGCAACCGGCGCACACGCGTCACGGCGCCAGACGGCGCAAAGCGGCTCAATCCCCCGCTCCTCGCGCGGCACGCACACATCGAGCGCCTCGGCCTCAACATGATCGGCAAGCACGCCGATGAGTTCCGGCGAGACAAACGGCATATCGCAGGCGACAATCGCCACGAGCGGCAATCGGGCCGCGGTCAACGAGCTCGCGATGCCGCGCATGGCGCCCGCCGGCCCCTCAAGGTCCGACACTATTCGCGGCACCAGGCAGCCAAACGCGCGCTCCCTAAGGTAGGCAAGCTCGCTGGGACGCGACGTCGTCACGACCAGCTCGCCGGCAACCTGAGCCAGGCGGCACAGTACGCGTTCGATCAAGGGCTCGCCGCAAAACAACATCCGTGCCTTGTCGCAGCCCATGCGCGAGGACAGCCCGCCCGCCTGGACGACACAAGAAAGATCGGCACGTCTTACGGTAGTCATACGGCAAAACACCTCCATCGGCATGCTCGAAACCCGGTGCACGAAGCTAAATACCGCCGCCGAAATAGCGGCACTACGAAAAGCTCGTGCAAAAACAAAACAGCGCCTTTGCGGCACGCAGCAAGACCGCGAGCACAAAAGCGCTGGTAGCGTATGGCGGGAACGTATGTGAATCGAACACATCCAAGACGTTTTGCACGCCTCGCAACGGTTTTGAGGACCGCGGAGCCCACCGGAGCCCATCCGTTCCCAAGTGCGGCGGTATTTTACCAAACCGAGCAGCCAATCTAGCGCAGGGAGCGCAAGCCGCCGGCATCCTTGTCGAGCACCGTAAAGCGCACGGCATCTAGGTGCTCCAAGATGCTGATTGCACGTTTGCGCGACACACCCAGGGCCTCGCGCAGCACGCTCGTGGTGGCTGCGCCGCCGGCTGCCTCAATGGCGGCGGCGACGAGCTCGCGCGCATGGGCCTCGACGGCAGCGGACAAGGCAACGTCGCGCTCGACCTTCACGATGGAACGGTTGAGCGAAAGCTCGCGCAGGGCACGCGTCATGGTGTCGCGATCGAGCTGCAGCTGCTCGCCCACCTCGGGCAACGTCGGTGCATCCAAGCCAGCCTCGTCAAGCAGCGCGACGATGCGCTCGCAAGCCTCTCGCACCACGCGTGCCGCCGCGGCGGCCGAATGCGGGTCGAATACCTCGGCACCCTCGGCGGCACACACGCCACGCGAGCAGCCCTCGGCAATCAGAGCCGCGGCAACGCCATCATCAGCGGCAGGCCACGCAGCATGGGCAACGGCGCCGGGCGTAAAGCCCGTCTCCTTGGGAGACGCCGCGTGCATGGCGGTCAGGGTCGCCGCCAGTGCATCCATCGCAGCGTCGAGCACCACGGCGTCCGCAAAGTAGTCCGCATCACCCTCAGCAAGCTTGCGAACAGAGCCCTGCGACACCAACCCGCGCAGTGCGGCATCGACCTCGCCGGCACCAAGATCCAAAGCGTCGGTAACATCAACCGCCGTAACTGGCAGCATCTGCAGCGCCAGCCAAGCGCCCACACCGCCCGCGGTATCGCCGGACTCAAGCGCCGCAAACAGCGCGCGCTCGCCGGCAGAAAGCTCGCGCGAGCGACGGCAGCGCGAAAGCAGCACGCGCCCGCCGCCGATGAGCATAACGGGCGAATACGACAGCACCACGGCATGGTCTCCGGCACACAGCGGCAGCGGCTCCTCCAGGCGCACCTGCACAGTACGGGTCTCGCCCACCGCCATGGGGGCCTCGCCCTCCAAAAGCATGATGCGGCCGACGACCTCGGCCGTGCCGGCCATCACATGCACACGCGCGCGCGACTCGAGCACGCGTGGCTTGGTGCCCTCGCGGCCCAGGTAGGTGAACGTCATCATAAAGCGCAACGTCTGGCCAAAGCGGCCCGCCACGCCCAGCATCTCGCCACGGTCAAGCGCCGCGACACCGTCACCAACTAGGTTGAGCGCCACACGCTGACCAGGCAGCGCGCGCGGCGTATCGCCATGCACCTGAATCCCGCGCACGCGACAGACCGTACGCGACGGCAAAGCCATCAGCTCGTCGCCCACCGCAACCGGCGCATCGTGCAGCGTTCCCGTCACGACGGTGCCGACGCCCTTGATCGTAAAGCAGCGGTCAATCGGCAGACGCGGCGCGGCATCGGTGCGCTCGGCACGGGCACGGCAAGCATCCCAGCAAGCGGCAACCTGCTCGTCAAGCGCAGCCAGTAGGCCATCGATCCCCTCGCCAGTCTTGGACGACACAGGCACGATCGGCGCGCCCGCAAACACGGTACCCGACAAAAAATCATCGACATCGAGCTCGGCAAGCTCGGTCATCTCGGCATCGGCCAGGTCACACATAGTCAGCGCCACCACCATATGCGTGACGCCCAGCAGCTCCAGCACGTGCACGTGCTCGCGGGTCTGCGGCATCACGCCCTCGACGGCCGAAACCACCAGCACGGCAATGTCGATGCCCGTGGCGCCCTGCACCATGGCGCGCAGGTAATGCGCGTGGCCCGGCACGTCGACCAGGCCGACGATCTTGCCGCTCGGCAGCGCCAGCTCGCCAAAGCCAAGCTCCACCGTCATACCGCGACGACGCTCGACCTCAAGGCGATCGGGATTCTTGCCAGTCAGTGCCTCGATCAGTGCCGACTTACCATGGTCGACGTGACCCGCCGTGCCAACGATAACGGGACACTCCACCAGCGCCTGAACCTCACTCATCGAGCAATCGCCTTCTCAACGCATGCGGCAAGCGTCGACGCCGCCGTCTCGATATCGCGGTCGCCCACAAGCGTACGGACGTCAAACAAAATGCGGTCGTGCGAGGTGCGCGTGACGACCGGCGTGTCAAAGTCCTGGACAAGCGAGCGCTTGAGCGCGTCGACCGTCAGGCGCTCGTCAACAAGACGCACGGCAACGCACATCGTGGGCAGCTCCACGGTAGGCAGCGAGCCGCCACCGGGGGTCGACGATTCCTCGACAATCTCCAACTCAACGGCACACGGGCAACCTGCCTTATCGAGCCCGGCGACCATACGATCACGCAGCTTACGGGCACGTCGCTCCAAATGAGCCTGCGGCAGCGTAAGCATGCTGAGCACCGGAATATCGCGATGGGCAACATCGGCGCCATCCATGTAGATACGCAGCGTGGCCTCGAGCGCCGACAGAGCCAGTTTGCCCGGACGCAGAGCGCGCATGAGCGGATGTGCGCCGCAGGCCTGGACCAGATCGCGACGGCCCATGATAATGCCCGCCTGTGCTGCACCGAGCAGTTTATCGCCCGAGCACGACACCAGATCGAGCCCTGCCGCGACCGAAGCCGGCGTGGTCTCCTCACCGCCGCGCACCAGGATGTCATCGGGCAAAAGCGCGCCCGAACCCTGGTCCTCGTAGAACAGCAGACCATGCTTGTGGGCCAGGACGGCAAGCTCCCGAGAGCCCACTTCCTCGTGAAAGCCCTCGATGCGATAGTTGGAAGGATGGACCTTGAGGATCATGGCCGTATCGGGCGTGATGGCGCGCTCGTAGTCGCCCAGATGCGTGCGGTTGGTGGCGCCGACCTCGACGAGTTTGGCGCCCGAGGCCGCCATGACGTCGGGAATACGGAAGCTGCCACCGATCTCGACGAGCTCACCGCGGCTGACGATAACCTCTTTGCCCGCGGCATGGGTGGCAAGCACTAGCAGCACCGCGGCCGCGTTATTGTTGACGACCAGCGCGTCCTCGGCACCGGTAAGCGAGCGGATGAGCTGCGCGGCATGCTCCTTGCGCGACCCGCGCGAGCAGGTGTCCACGCTGTACTCGAGCGTGCTGTAGCCGCGCGCGACCTCGGCCACGGCCTTGGCGGCCGACTCGGCGAGCGGGGCTCGACCAAGGTTGGTATGGATAACCACACCCGTGGCGTTGACGGCGGGACGCAGGCTCGGCAGCGCGGAGCGATGCGCACGCCACTCAATGGCCGAGGCCAGTTCGCGCTTGGAACGCGGGGCGGCGCCGGCACGAATCGCGGCGCGCTCCTCATCGAGCTCGGCCGTGACGGCGGCATGCACCACCGCGTCGCAGGTCTCCCCCGCCGCCTTCACAACCGGCCACTCTGCGAGCAGCTCGTTGACGGAAGGAATAGCGCGAAGGCGGGCGCGTACCTCATCGGACATGTTCTGGCTATCGCTCATGTGCGGCCTTTCAAAAGAAACGTGGATCAGTCGAATACATCAGCTGAGTCAATTACTCGTCATTATCCCCGCGCGCGACGATCTTTTCCACGCGAACGGCGTTTTCCTGGGTGAGCGCGGCACCCGTCAACGGATCCCAACGCAACGGCGTATGGTCGAGCGGGCCCACGCCCAAGGCTTGAGCGCCACCGGCATCGGAGCCAAACGAACGCCCGCCGGGGGCGGCCGACGTAAAGATGCACGCCGGATGCAGATAAGGCGTCGTCTCCACGCGCACGCGGTCGCGGCCCAAATCGCTCACGAGTTCGACGATCTCGCCGTCAGCGATGCCCATGTGTGCAGCAGCATCGGCATTCATCTGCACGGCATCCAGGTCCGATCCAGCCTCGGCGGCACCTTGGGCCGCGAGCCTGCGCGAAGTATGCGACTCAAAGGGACGGTTGCCGCTAATGAGGCGAAACATCCCCAGGCCGGGCTCCACCATGGGAGCGATCCAGTTGGGCACACGACCCATGCCGGCTCGCTCCCATATGTCGCTTGCCAGCGCAATCTTGCCGCCGGCAAGCGGAATCACCGGCTCACCCGTGCGCGTCGGCAGCGCCATGCCCGTATCGGCCCAGCCGCGCTCCTTGAGCTCGTCCAGATCGATCCCAAAAGGCGCCACCTGGGCAGCCGCCAGATCGTCAGACGTAAACCGGAAGTACTCGCCCGCGCCACAGGCCTGCGCCAAACCGGCAAAGATCTCCCGACCGGGACGCGTGTCGTTATGCAACACGGGCAGCACGGCGTTGCGGTAGAACACGCGCGAATCATTGGCGCCCACGACTGTGCCCACACCGCGATCGGCCTCCAGGTACGTCACGTCGGGCAGCACGAAGTCAGAAGCACGCGCTGTCTCGGACCAGCGAATATCAATCGTCACGAGCAAATCGAGCTGCTGCAAAATACCCAACCAAGCCTGCGCATTGCCATAGCCCGCACCGGGGTTACTGGCATAGACGATGAGCCCCCGCAAATCGCCGGCCAGAATCGACTGACCGATGGTCGTGCACAGGCCGCGCACCGGATCGACCAGTGGATAGCGCTCGGACCCCAACTTGGGCTCACGTGGCATCGGCGGCGTCGCGAAACGCGCAGGGTCCAAATCGCCCAACGCAAGCGGCGTGGGCGGGTTGAGGGCACCGCCGGCGTGTCCGATGCAGCCCAGCAGCACATCGACCATACAGATAGCTCGCGCGGTCTGGGTGCTATTGGCATACGCGATACCGATGCCACCATGAAAGCCAGCGTCCACCACCGCAGCAGGCGCCGCGGCAGCTAGATCGCGCGCCGTGGCGGCGATCTCTGCGGCAGGCACGTCGCACATCGACTCGGCCCACTCGGGCGTCCAAGCACGGGCCGCCTGCGCCAGCTCGCTAAAACCCGTGGTATAGCGGGTCACGAACTCGTGGTCATACAGGTCCTCGGCAATCAAGACATGGGCAATACCTAACAGCAGCGCCAAGTCGCAGCCCGGGCGCACGCGCAGCCAGCGGTCGGCAAGCGCAGCTGAGCCGCTGCGCCGGGGGTCCACGACGATGATTTTCGCCCCGCGCCGGCGCGCATCGTTGAGCGCATCAACGGCCCCCATCGTCGACGAATCGACAATGGAACGCCCCAAATACATGATGCAATCGGTGTGCGCCAGGTCGGAGGCGGGGCTGTAGCCCAGGCTGTGCTCCCAACCGGTGAGACGGCTTACCTCGCAGGCGCCGTCGGCACCGTACACGTTGGGCGAGCCTAGCGCGTGCATAAAGCGATACGCCCAGTAACGGTCGAACGAGGGCACGCCGAGTGTCATGCCCAGCGCACGAGGCCCGCGCTCGTCAACTATCCCCAAAAGACGCTTGGCGATCTGAGCAAACGCCTCGTCCCAGGAAATCGCATCGAACCCCGAGCACTCCTGGCGACGTCGCATGGGGTGCATGATGCGGTCGCGCTCGTCAAACGGCATTGCCAGGCGATGGCGTCCGCGGGCGCACAGGGCACGCGCAGCGCACGGATGCCCCGCAACCGGCAACTCAGCCACCACACGCTCATCCTCAACGCGTGCCGCAAAGGCGCAATCGGCATAGCATCCCCCGCATGTGGTCACCACGGCGTGACCGTCACGCTTCACAGCAGATGCCATCTCGATTACCCCTTTCACAAGCCAAACACAACAGGCCAAAAGCCCGGCAACGAGCCCCAGACCCAAAAAGCCTCCCGCACGGCAACGCCCCGCGGGAGGCCCAATGTCAAACAGACGGTATCTTACGCCTCGGACTTCTTGGCGTAGATAAACCAGTAGCCGAGCGCGACCAGAACCGCGCCGCCCACGATGTTGCCCAGCGTGGCGGCGGACAGGTTAAACGCAATGCCCGCGGCGTTGAGCGCATCGGCACCGGCGAGGTCGGCACCATAACCGCACGCGTGCATCACGGCGCCCATGGGCAAAAAGTACATGTTGGCAACGCAGTGCTCAAAACCGCATGCCACAAAGGCGGCGATGGGCAGCAGAATGCCAACAACCTTATCGACTACGGTCTTGCCGGCGGTACCGATCCACACGGCCAGGCACACAAAGATGTTGCACAGGATGCCGCGGAAGAAGATCGTCACCCAGTCGATCGTCAACTTGCCGGCGGCGACGCTCACCATGGAATTGGCGACCGCCTCGCCGTTGAGCTTGTAAATGCCGGCCATGTACACCAAAAAGACGATGAACAGGGCACCGGCAAAGTTACCAAGCCACACGACGAGCCATGCCTTAAGCATCTGAGCCAAGGTGATCTTTTTGCTCTTGAGCGCGCAGACCATAAGAGAATTGCCGGTAAACAGCTCGGCGCCGCACACCAGCACGAGCACCAGGCCCAGGCAAAAGCACAGGCCGCCCACGACGCGCTGGGCGCCCCAGCCCAGCGTGCTATCGCTCAAGAACACGGTAAAGAACAGGCCGCCGAAGGCAATGAACGCACCGGCGAACATTGCCAACAGAAAGGCCTTTGCGACCGGCAGGTTGGCCTTGGTCACGCCGGCGGCCTCGGTCTTGGCCTCGATCGCGGCGGGCGCCAGGCAATCGGGAGCGGGATACTCTACCTTGGAATCTGCCATGTCAATCACTTCTTTCCTAATCAGCAGGGACAAGCGCTCCTATTGCTCTTGCCCCAAGCGGACAAAGTGGGAAAAGTCGTTGGCGGCCACGGCGTCGTACACGGCGTCGACGGCGTCAAAGACCTCCGGGGACATGGGGTTGTAAAACTCCGTATCGCCCGGCTGAATCCCAACGAAGACGATATCTTCGCACGATTGCTCAATCTCTTCGATCAGAATCGACAAAGGAAGCGAATGCGTGGTGAACATCGACTTGCGGGCCACATCGCGCTTGTCGAGCAGGCGGATGGACCCGACGGGCAGCGCCATGTCGGCAGCATCGACCAAGACCAGACGCGGCGGACGCTCGCGCTTGACCTCAATGATGTCGTCCTCGGGCGTTTGGCCTCCGTCGATGGTATACCAACCGGCGATGGGTGCGTCTTCCATCTTTTTGGAGAGCACGGGGCCGGCGGCATCGTCGGCACGCAGCACGCTTCCCGCCGTGAGCACGATACCCGCAAACGGGGCGCCGTTCACACGTCCATCCACAACGCGATCCATTACTGCAACCTTCCCGTCAGATACACGCCCGACACATCGCGCACGCGCTCGACCAGATCGCGAAACTTCATTAAGAACGCGACCTGCTGGGCATGCAGGCCAAAGTCGTTATCGAACACCGAGATGCCGGCCTTGGCCGAGCCGCGAAAACCGCGCTCGTCGAGCAGCGTATCGCAGGCCTCGAGCAGCGACGGCACCGCCGCCTTGTCGAGCTGGCACTCGCCAAAGGAGCGGATGGCCTCGAACTTGGTCTTGGCCTCCCCCTCCGGCAGCGCGTCGATAAGCGTATAGAACACGTTCACCGGCACCGACAGGCGCGGCTCAAAGCAGTCGAGCACGCCGGTGTGGTGGCCCACGGCGAGCGTGTAGTACAGCACGTCACAGGCCTCCTGGGGAACGTCTTCCTCGGTCTCCACAAACTTACGCGTGAGCTCATAAAAGACCACCTGGTCGGGCGCATGGCCCAGGCAGGGGTCGGCGACGCCCTCGGCGGCCTCGTCGCTTGCGCGCGAGGCATCGCCAAAGGAGCCGCCGAGCATGCCGGGGCCCGCAAAGTAACCAGAGCGGTCCGTGAGCTCCATCTAGCGACCTCCGGCCAGCACCAGATCCTGCAGCGCCGAGTAGACCTCAACGCGGCGAGGATCGTCCTGCTTGTCGATGAGCAGCGCCATGGCACCGCGGATATCGCCCTTGGGTGCGCCCTCGAGCGTGTCCATAAACTCGTTGGCCAGGTCGCGGCCGTAACGGTAGCCGCTCATGGCACGAGCCTCGCGCTCGATGGCAACGCGCAGCTTGTACGGCACGCCGGGGTGCAGGATATCGGCTTGCTCGCCAGCGGCCTCCACCGTGGTCTCGGCATGGAGCTTTTGATCCAGCAGGCCAAGCGCCATGGCAAAGCCGTAGATGGTCTGCGCGGGACTGGGCGGGCAGCCGGGGATGTAGACATCGACCGGCAGAATCTTATCCGTGCCGCCCCAGACGCAGTAGTTGTCGTAGAAGATGCCACCGGTGCAGCCGCAAGCGCCATAGGACACCACGATCTTGGGATCGGGTGCGGCCTCAAAGGCGCGCAGGGCCGGCATGCGCATGGCACGCGTCACGGCACCGGTGTACAGCAGCACGTCGGCGTGTCGGGGCGAGGGCACGACCTTGATGCCAAAGCGCTCGACGTCGAAGACGGGCGTGATGGAACCGAAGATCTCGATCTCGCAGCCGTTGCAGCCGCCGCAGTCAACACGGTAGACGTACACCGAGCGCTTAATCTTCTTAAGAAGGGTCGCCTTGGCCTTCTCGATGCTCTCGTCGAGCTCGATCTTGGTCGGGCGGTACTGAAGCCGCTCGGGCAAAAGCGTGGGTTCGGCCATGGTTACTCCTCCTTCGTATCAAAATCCATGATGATGCCCTCGACCGGCGCCGGACCGGCGGGAATCTCGGGCGCATCGGGGTTGAGCTCGCGGTCGATATACTCCGGGTTCACGCCGTGGCCGCCCAGATACTCCATGCCGGGGCCCTGGGGCTCACCGGACGCAAGCGTCTCATTGGCAGCCATGCCGTGCGCGTTACCGGTCTTTACGGCCGAGGCGGCGCGCAGGGCGTCGAGCTCGCGCTTGCACTCCTGGCACATACCGACGGTACGGGCGGCCTGCTCGGCCTCCATGCCGCCAGCCTTTTGCAGCAGGCGCTTGGCGTAGTCGATCTCCTTGTGCGGGGCAAACGGCTTGCCGCAACGCGAGCAGTGCTCGAGCGTATAGACGCTCTTGCTGGTGAGGTCGTCCTTGCTCATGACGGCCAGCTCAAACTCCTCGGTGAGCTTGATGGCCTCCATGGGGCAGGCTTCCTCACAGCGGCCGCAAAAGATGCAGCGACCGTAGTCGATCGACCAGGTAATGGTATCGGCCGCAAGGTCGGTGTCCATGCGAATGGCATCGGCCGGGCACGCCACGCCGCAGGCACCGCAGGCGATACAGAGCTCGGCGTTGTGCTCGGGCTTGCCGCGCATGTCCTTGTTGGTGGGAAACGGCGCAAACGGGTACTTGACCGTCGCGTCGCCGGCCTTGGCGTTAACCTTCCAAAGCTTCAGCATATTAGAGCGCCTCCTCATCGAGCGGAGCGGCCATGGTGCCCTCACCCGCAAGCGGCGACTTGTCGCGCCAGACGTTCTCGAACTGCTCCTTGTCGAGCACGTGGTCGCGCTTGGCGGCGACATCGGTCACCGTCACGCGGTCGGTGCAGGAGTAGCACGGGTCGAGCGAGCCGACGATCAGCGCCGCGTCGCCCACGGTATTGCCGCGGAACATGTAGCGCAGGACCGGCCAGTTGCTGTACGTGGCGGCCTTGGCGCGCCAGCGGTAGCACTTCTGGTTATTGCCGAGCATGGCCCAGTGCACGTCCTCGCCACGCGGCGCCTCGGTGGCGCCGATGGCGTACTTGTGCGGGGTGTACTCCCAATCCGTGGTGAGGATGGGACCCGACGGGCAGTTCTCGAGCATGGTCTCGATCATGTCGATCGAATCGTAGACCTCCTGGATGCGGACGGCGGTACGGCCGAAGGCATCGCAGGTGTCTGCCGTGGCAGCATGCATCTTTTGGACGTCCGGATCGGCGTAGCCGTCGAAGGGATGGTCAAAGCGCACGTCGCGGGCATAGCCCGAGCCACGCATGAGCGGGCCGACCGGCGAGAAGTCGCGTGCGATCTTGCGGTCCAAGATGCCGATGCCACTCGTACGCTCAATGAAGTTGGGCGTGGAGAGCAGCACGTCGACAAGCTCCTGAACCTCGGAGCGCAGCTGGTGGATGGTCGTGAGCGTGGAGAGCTTCTGCTCGGCCAAAATGTCGCGACGCACGCCACCGATCACGTTGAGGCCGTAGGTCTTGCGGTGACCGGAGAGCTTCTCGGCCAGGTCCATGGACTTCTCGCGGACGCGGAAGAACTGCTGGAAGCCGGAGTCGAAGCCCGTGTAGTGCGACGCCAGGCCTATGTTGAGCAGATGCGAGTGCAGGCGCTCGACCTCGAGCATGATGGCGCGGATGTACTGGGCGCGCGGCGGGACATGGATGCCCTGGGCGCGCTCGACGGCCTCGGCATAGGCCACCGAGTGGGCGCAGCCGCAAATACCGCAGATACGGTCGGCGAGGAACGTCACGGCGTCATAGTTCAGGCGCGTCTCGGCGACCTTCTCCATGCCGCGGTGCACGTAGAACAGACGGTAGTCGGCGTCGACGATCGTCTCGCCCTCAACGAACAGGCGGAAGTGGCCGGGCTCGTCGGAGGTAATGTGCAACGGGCCCATGGGGACGAGCGTCGTCTCCTTGCCCTTGGTGTCGGCCAAGAACTCGTAGTTTTCCATGTCGCTCGCGGGAGCGGGACGGAAGCGGTAGTCCATGGAGTCCTTGCGCAGCGGGTACAGGCCGCTGGGCCAGTCATCGGGCAGCACCAGGCGGCGACGGTCGGGCAGACCCTCGGGGATCAGGCCGAACATGTCGCGAAGCTCTCGCTCGCCCCACACGCAGGCGGGGACGAACGGCGTCACGGACGGGAACGTCATCTTGGCGGGATCGACCTCGGTGCGCACGGTCACCCAGCCGGGGTCCTCCCCCTCCATGGAGATGACGTAGTACACGGCGTAGCGGCCGCACAGGCTGCGCTCGTCGTTGCCGATGATCACGGGAATCCAGCCGTAGCGCTCGTAATACAGGTAGTGGACGGCCTCGGGCAGCTTGTCCTGCTTGACGGTGATCGTCAGCTGGTCCTCGCACTGCCACTCGACCTTCTCGATGCAGCCCGGAACGGCGCGGCGCAGGGCCTCGACATGGCTCTCGCAGCGGCGGACATACACCTTGTTCTCAGTTTCAATCATTCGTTACTCCACCTCGCTCTGAGCGGTCTCGGTACCGAACACAGCGCGGTACATCGGCGTCGCGTGAAGCTCCTCGGTGCTCTGCTCGAGCACGATGCCGGTCGCAGTCTCCACACCGTGCACGAGAGGCAGCGGGGTGGCGATGCCAAACCACAAGATCATGACAGCCAGGATGATTTCGGGGATAAGCATGAGCGCCGGGGCCTCATGCTTGCCCATGCCCTGGGGCGCATGACCGAATACCGACTTGAGAGCGATGCGGGTGAGCGCGGAGATGGCCACGGTAAGACCGAGGGCGACCACGACGACCAGCCACATGGGACCGGCGGTAACACCGGCGACAAAAGTCAGGAACTCGGAGATAAACATGCCAAAGGGCGGGAAGGCACCAAGACCGAGCAGCGCCAGGACGGCGAGTGCGGCGGTTGCGGGAGCAACCTCGACGACACCCTGAATCTTAGCCAGGCTACGCGTGCCAAAGGCGTGCTGGATGTTGCCGGACACGCAGAAGGCAAGCGTCTTGGTAAAGCCGTGGAACACGCAGTGCAGCAGGGCTGCGGCGATACCCAGCGGGCCACCGATACCCAGGCACAGGGCGATAACGCCCACGTTCTCCACAGACGAGTACGCAAAGCGGCGCTTGAGGTCGTCCTGGCGAAACATCGAAAGTGCCGCCACCAAAATGGACAGCGTGCCGACGATCAACAGCAAAAGTTGCGGATACTCGGCGCCCACGGCCTGGATGGTAAAGCCGTAGAAACGCATGATCACGAGCATGGCGCACTTAAGCAGCACGCCCGAGAGCAGGGCCGAGACAGGGCTCGGGGCCTGGGAGTGGGCATCGGGCAGCCAAGTGTGCATGGGGAACAGGCCGGCCTTGGTGCCAAAGCCGATCACGATAAACGCAAAGGCGAGGCGCATGAGCGTCGGGTCGAACTGGTCGGCATACGGCAGCACGCACGACAGGAATGCGGCCTCGTGGGCGTTGGGAATCACGTCGGCGGCGTTAGCGTAGATCAGCAGCGTACCGAACAGGCCAAAGGCCACGCCGGCGGTGCAGACCATCGCATACTTCCAAGAAGCCTCGAGGGCCGTCTTGTTCTTGTAGATACCCACGAGAAACACGGTGGAAAGCGTGGTTGCCTCCACGGCGGCCCACGTGAGGATCATGTTGTTGGACAGGCACGCGAGCAGCATGGTGAACACGAACAGGCTAAACAGCGCAAAATACTGCTTGGCGCGCTCGGCGGGCATGGAGCCCTCCTCGATATCGGCCTTTACATAGGGCAGCGAGAACAGCCCCGTAAGAAAACCGATAAAGCCGATGAGCAGCACAAAGATGGCGCCCAGCGAATCGAGGTGAAACCACAGGCCAAGAGCGCTCGCGGTGTCGCCGCTCATAAGGACGTCACCGGCCGTCATAATCGACAGCACCAGGACGGCTGCGACGGAGACCAGGTTGAGACCGGCAAACACGTTATAGGACGTGTTCTTGGGCAAAAACGCCATGACCAGCGAGAACACCAAAGGAGTCGCGAGCAGGGCGAGAATCAACGTTTCCATGGACTACCCCCTCAGCTCGGACAGGTCGCGCGCATCGAGCGAGTGGGAGTCGTCCCAAATGCGACGCACGACGATGGACATGATGATGACGGCAAAGATGGCGTCGGTGGCGATACCGATCTCGGTGATCTCGGGAGCGGTGGGGGCCAAAAGCGCGAGCGTCACATGGCTGCCGTTTTCCATAAGGCAGTATCCAAAGATCTGCTTCATGATGTTGCGCTGCGAAATGATGCAGGTGAGGCCCACAAAGAAGTGAGCGAAGCTAATAGCGAGCGCAGGCGTTGCGACCTCGGCCGTGGGCAGGCTGATCTGCGTCACGACGGCAAAGCAAATCGCGACCTCGACGGCGATGATGCAAATGGCCCACGCGGGCTTAAGGCCGGCCTTGAGCGATGCGTCGCTCGGCTCGCCCATCTTCTTGTATGCGCGGTTGAGGATGTAAGGCACCAGGACGACCTTAGTGATAAAGGCAGATCCAGCCCACATAAGCAGCTCCTGCGCGCCAGTGGTGACACCGAGCGTGGCGAGAAGCCCCACAAGCACCAGCGACTGCACCGCATACCAGTGGATGGAATGTTTGATGTTCTTGGAGACAACCACCATGGTGGACGTGACGATCAGAAGGCCGCCAAGGATGTTGACGATCGAATAACCCATGTCGTTCTACCTCCTAACCGATCCAGCTGGCCGAAAGCGGGCCGCTGACGATGACCATGATGATGAGCACGATGAACACAAACGCCATCGCGCGGGGAAGCGGGGCTCCCGCAGCGACCTCTTCGCTCGGCTCGCCGGGCAGGCAATAGCCCATCCACTTGAGGAACCAGGCGAAGGTGGCAACGGTCTCGGCGACCATGATGCACACGAGCACCAGGATCGCGACGTTGCCGGCACCCACGGAGAAGCCGCCGGCGATGATCTGGAACTTCGAGAAGAACGTGTTCATGGGCGGCACGCCGGCAATAGCGAGCGCCGCGACACCAAAGCCCACGCCCGAGATCGGGTACTTCTTTACGATGCCGCGAAGCTTGGGCAGCATACGCGTGCCGAGCGTAAAGGAGAACGAACCGGCGATCAGGAAGAACAGCGTCTTGGCGAAAGCGTGGTTAAAGATGTGGCACACGGCGCCATCAAAGGCCAGCTGGCTGCCAAAGACCGAAAGGCCCAGACCAAAGAACACGTAGGAGAGCTGGGCGATCGTGGAGAAAGCCAGCAGGCGCTTCATGTCCTTTTGCGGCAGGTACATAAGGAAGCCAAAGAGCATGGTGACCATGGCGTCGATAATGGCGACCCAGCCCACGACCTCGGGAATCTCGCCGGCAGAGACGAGTGCACGCGCGAACACGCACACGCCGACCTTGACCATCGAGGCACCATGCAGGTAGGCCGAAACAGGCGTCGGCGCCTCCATGGCCGAAGGCAGCCACATGTACATGGGGACCTGTGCGGACTTGGCCCAGGCCGCAAACAGCACGAGCAAAAGGACGATGGCCTTAAGCTTGGCGTCGAGGCCTGCAATCGCGGTAATGGCGAAGGTGCCGGTGTGGGCAAACACGATGGCGGCGCCCAGATACAGACCGAGCGCACCGATATGCGTGATGATCAGGGCCTTCATGCCGGCCTTCTTGGCCGTAGGCGTCATGTAGTAGCTAATGAGGCCCCAAGAGCACGCACCCGTGATCTCAAAGAACACGAGCTGGCCCAAAAGGGTCGAGCTGTACACGAGGCCGGCCATGGCGCCGATGAAGGTCGCGAGGTACGCGTAGAAGCGACGACGCGGTGCGTCGGGATGCTCACGGTTATTCTCGCTCATATAGGGAATCGAATAGATCACGACAAGCAGGCCGATACCCACAAAGGCGGGCGCGAGCAGCGTGCTCATGCGATCGAAGGTGAATCCCATGACGAGGGTCTGCCCAAACGAGATCAGGGGGACCTGCGTGTCGGGCATGCCGGCGCCAGCGAAATTCGCGGCGAGGGCAATGGTGCAGACCGTAGAGACGGCAGCACCCAAAACGCTGAACCACTTGGCGTACGGACGGGGGAACAGGGCGACGAGCACCGAGGCCACCATCGGGGCCGCGATAGCGACCAAGCCGAGAAGGGACAGACTGACTGCAAATGACATTGTTTCTCCCTTCTCCTACACGCCGACGACCACGAAGACAAACGCCAGAACGGCGATGCCCACGACGGCCCAGGTCTGATTACCGAGTACCTTAAAACGCGAGCGCGAGCAGGAGTTCTCGATCACGCCGCACACGACAAAGTCGATCAGGCACTTAACAAGGAAGATGACCGCGCCCAGAACGGCGGCGACGCCCACGGTCGCGGGCTCGCCCCAGGGGACGAAGATCGCGCAGAACCAGGCGACGACCAGGACCTGCTTCATGGACATGGCGAGCTTGGCCATGGCGAGCGACGGGCCGGAAAGCTCGGCGAGCGGGCCTTCCTGAAGCTCCTGCTCGGCCTCGGCCTGATCAAACGGCAGCTTGCCGAGTTCCATATAGCAGGCGATTGCAAAGGCGATGCCGGCAAGGATCACGGCGACCGGCGCGTCGATGGCGCCCGTCATGATGTGCTGACCCATGGTGGCGATGTCGGTGGAGCCGCACACCAGGGCGGCGGCAAACAGCGCCAGCAGCATGGACGGCTCGATGAGCACGCTCATGAGCAGCTCGCGAACGCCGCCGATACCGGCGTAGGCGTTGGACGAATCCACACCGCAGAGGGCGAAGAAGAAGCGGGCGAGCGCCAGGCTGTACATGATGGTGATGGCGTCACCAAAGACCGGGATGGGGCTTTGTGCCGTAAAGAGCGGCAGACCCATCGCGAGCATAAAGGCGACGGCGAAGAACAGCGGCGGCATGATGCGCAGCGCAAAGCTCGCATCCTCGCTCTGGGACTCGGGGCGCGCAAAGAGCTTGGCCAGGTCGCGGTAGTCCTGCATGATGCTGGGGCCGCGACGGTTGTGCATCTTGGCGCGGATCACGCGGCCGAGACCGGAGAAGAACGGTGCGACGGCCATGACGACCACGCCCTGCAGAACGGCAAGTACGATGTTGTTCATGCTCTCCCCTCCTTAACCCATTTGCACGGCGAGCACGAGGAACACCACGAGCGCCGCGACGATATAGCAGATATAGATGCTGTAGTTGCCGCCCTCGAGCTTAGTCGCGAGGTCGGCGAGCTTCTCGACACCCTTATGCGGGGCATCGACGAGAACCTTGTCGGGTACGGGCTCCACAGCCTCGGCCACACCGGTGAGCTTCTGGAAGAAGTGCGCGATGGACCAGCAGACGGCCGTGCAGCGGTCGCGCAGCGTGTAGAGCGGCTGCATAAACCAGGACACCCCGGAGGCAAAGGTCGTGGCCACGACGGGCATATGCTCGTTGGGAGCATAGCCGCATGCCCACGGCTGGGACTTCTGCACCTTACCGACGGTCTTGAGCTTGCGGTAGCCGCAGGCAAGGCCGACAAGTACCACGAGCGCAATGGCGATCGCGGGCGTGGAGGTGGCAGCGCCGGAGTACTGGTTCATGAGCTCCATGCCCTCGGCGGCAAACACGCCACCGTACGGATGCAGCACGGACGCGGCGACATCGACCAGCACGGGCGCGATCACGGGAGCGCCAATGCCCAGCACGACGCAGATGGCCGCGAGCAGGCCCTGCGCAAACACCATGGGGGCGGGAACCTCCTTGGCATTGGCCGCAGCCTCGGAGCGGGGCGCGGAGGCAAAGGAGACGCCATAGGCCTTGACGAAGCACGTGACAGCCAGCGCACCGGTAATGGCAAGCGCGACGGCAGCGAACACGGCCACGATCATGACGGCCTTGTCGCCCTGCATGGCGGCGTTAAAGAGCGACTGGTAGGTAAACCACTCGGACACAAAGCCGTTGAAGGGCGGGATGGCCGAGATGGCAAGCGCGCCAATGAGGAAGCAGATGGCCGTTGCCGGCATACGACGGAACAGGCCGCCCATCTTCTCCATATTGCGCGTACCCGTGGAGTACAGCAGCGCACCGGCGCCCAAGAACAGCTCGCCCTTAAACATCGCGTGGTTAAACGTGTGGTAGAGGGCGGCCATCAGAGCCAGGACGGCAATGCCGACCGAGTTGAGCGCCATGGCGGCCATGGAGGCGCCGACGCCGAGCAGGATGATGCCGATGTTCTCGACGGAGTGATAGGCCAGCAGGCGCTTGATGTCATGCTCCTGCAGGGCGAAGGCCACGCCGAGGACCGACGAGATCGCACCGAAGACCATGACCATAAGGCCCCACCAAACCTGAACGCCCGAGGCGGAGAGCAGGTCGAGACCAACCTTGAGGATGCCGAAGATACCGATCTTGATCATGCCGCCGGACATGAGGGCCGACACGTTGGACGGCGCCTCGGGATGTGCCTTGGGCAGCCAGCCGTGCAGCGGGATAATACCGGCCTTGGCGCCAAAGCCAAAGAAGGCAAGCACGAAGCACACGGATGCGACCGCGGGGCTAAACTGCGTGGCGCGGAAATCCGCAAAGGCAAACGAGCCACCGGCGAAGTTGGTCATGGTGAGGAAGCTCGCCATGATGAGCACAAAGCCCACGTGCGCGATCACAAAGTAGAGCCAACCGCCATGGATGGAGTTCTCGTTCTCCTCGATCACGACCAGGAAGTACGAGGTCAGCGACATGAGCTCAAAGGCGACCAGGAACCAAAACACGTTGTCGGCGGTGATGACGAGCATCATGGACGCGACGAAGGTGTTAAAGAAGAAGCCGGCGCGGCCCTTTTTGCCCGGGTACTCATCAAAGTAGTTGAGACCGTAGATCGAGCCGGCAAACGCGAGCACCGAGATGAGCGCCACGAACAGGCCGGACAGCTGATTGAGCAGCAGCTGGAAATGGGCAAACGGGAAGAACACGATGGTGTCGACCGACGTGACATCGCCCAGCACGGCCTGGATACCGGCCACAAACGAAAGCACCGCGGCGACGGCGCCGATCAGGCAGCCGGCGGTCTTGGCGGCGTTGTCGGCCTTAATCAGCAGAACCGAGGCGAGCGCACCGATGCACGAGACGGCAAGCGATGCGATAAACAGCGTCATGCTATCCATTGTTTACGCTCCCTTCTGCTTTCTCGGACAGACCCTGGGCCGCAGCGGTAACGTCGACGACCGGACCGTTTTCGATCGAGCGCAGGCGCTTGGCCTCGTCGAGCTCGCGATCGGCCGCGCCGCCCATGACGGTCAGCGCCTTGGTGGGGCACGCCGCCACACAATGCGGACCGTCCAGATCGAAGGCGCACAGGTCGCACTTAACAGCGCAGGTGTACTGGCCGGGAGCCCACGTAAGCAGGCTGCTCAGGGACTTAGGATACGAAGGCGTCGGGTCGCACATGCCTGCGACACCGGCGATAGACGTGCCATCGGGATGGATGGCTCCGAAGGGGCACGCGATGGCGCACAGCCTGCACCCGATGCACTCCTGCTCCTTGACGTGGATGCGATCGCCATCGTGCTCGATGGCATTCACCGGGCAAACCTCGGCGCAGGGGGCACCCTCGCAATGGTGGCAGGCAAGGGCGGCCGAAATACCGCCGGTCTTCACGAGCGCCAGGCGCGGCGTATCCTGAAGACCCTGCATCCGGTGGGCGTCGGCACAGGCGGACTGGCATGTTCCGCAGCCGATGCACCTCTCCGGGTTGATGTCGATGAAGCGGTTCATCCCCACTTCCTTTCAAAATAACGGGCCGGGCTCCCGAACGTACGGGACGCCCGGCCCAAAAAGCCAACGAGAACGGGACTACACGATTTGGTTCACGTGCGTCTCGTCGTCGAACTTGGCGGCGCCAGGCTCAACGTCCTGGGGAGCGGCGGCGTCGACCAGAGCCTGCTTGAGCTCGGTGTACTGACGCTCCACCTCGCCCTCTGCCCAAACCTGGTCGGCAATGGCGTCGACCTGACAGGCGGAGAACTTGTCCTCGGGCGCATGCGAGACCGGGTCGACCTTGTGAATGGTCAGCTCGTTGCACTTGCCGATCCACCACTGGTAGGTCATATAGACCGTGCCCTTGTTGATGCGATCGCTCACGTCGGCGCGGCTGTATACCTGGCCGCGGCGGCTGTGAATCGAGACGATGTCGCCGTTCTTGATGCCGCGCGCCTCGGCGTCCGCGGGATTCATGCGGACAAAGCCGGGCTCGTCGGCGAGCAGCGCCAGCGTCTTGCAGTTGCCGGTCATCGAACGGCAGCTGTAGTGGCCGACCTCGCGGACGGTGCACAGGATGAGCGGGTACTCATCGTCGGGAAGCTCGGAGGGCGCCTCCCAGTCGTGCGCCATCAGGTTGGCGCGGCCGTCCTTGGTGGTGAACTTGCCGCCAGCGAACATGTCGGGCGTACCGTGGTCGTTCACATCGGTGCTCTTGACGGGCCACTGGGCGTAGCCGCCCTCGGGAGCCATCTTCTCGTAGGTCGCGCCCACAAAGTTGGGGCACAGGCTAATGCACTCGTTCCAGATCTGCTCGGTGTTGTCGTAGTGCATGGGGTAACCCATGCGCGTAGACAGGTCCGCGAAGATCTCCCAGTCGTGACGGCACTCGCCCTTGGGCGGAACGGCCGCGTCAAAGTGCTGGAAGCTACGGTCGGATGCGGTAAAGACACCCTCGTGCTCGCCCCAAGAGGTGGCAGGCAGGATGACGTCGGCGAGCATGGTCGTCTGCGTCATAAAGATGTCCTGGCAAATGAACAGATCCAGCTCGGAGAGCGTCTTGCGCATTCCGGCCGAATCGGGCTCGGTCTGGACCGGGTCCTCGCCGTAGTTGTAGAAGCAGTGCACCTTACCCTCGTCGACCAGGTGTCCCAGGTCGGTGAGCTTGTAGCCCTCCTCGAGCGGGAGCTTTTCCTCGGGCACGCCCCAAGCCTTGGCAAACTTGGCGCGCACGGCGGGGTCGGTGACCTTCTGGTAACCAGGGTACAGGTTGGGCAGCATGCCCATATCGCAGGAGCCCTGGACGTTGTTCTGGCCACGCACGGGCGCGAGGCCGGAGTTTGGTTTGCCGATCTGGCCGGCAACGCAGGCGATGGAGGCGATGGTGTGCACCGTCTTCAGGTTCTGCTTCTGCTGGCATACGCCCATACCCCAGCCAATGATGGCAGAGGGCTTCGCCGTGGCGTACATCTCGGCAGCTTGGTGGATCAACGCGGGCTCGACACCCGTGATGTCCTGTACGGATTCGGGAGTGTAGTTCTTGATGGTCTCCCACCACTCGTCAAAGCCGTTCGTGTGCTCGGCGACGAATTCCTTGTCGTAGAGGCCATCGTTGACCAGACAGTTGGCAAAGGCGTTGAGGAACGCAACGTTGCAACCGTTCTTGATCGGAAGGTAGAGATCGGCGATACGCGCGGTTTCGATATGGCGCGGGTCGGCGACGATGATCTTGCAACCCTTTTCTTTGGCTCGCACGATACGCCTTGCGACGATGGGGTGCGAATCGGCAGGGTTATAGCCGAAGAGGAAAATGCAGCCCGCATCCTCCATACCGGGGATGGAGCATGACATGCAACCTGAACCAACCGTGTCCATCAGACCGAGGACAGTAGGGCCGTGTCAAGTACGGGCGCAGTTGTCCACGCTGTGGGTGCCGATGCACGCACGCGTAAACTTCTGCATGACGTAGTTCGCCTCATTGCCGCCGCCTCGCGAAGAGCCGGTGGTCATGACGGCGTTAGGACCATATTCGTCAATTATGGCCTGCATCTTAGATGCGGTGAAATCCAGTGCCTCGTCCCAGCTTACGCGCTCAAGATCCGCGCCCTTGGTGCGGCGGATCATCGGGTGCAGTACGCGAGGAGTCAAGATCTTGGTGTCGTTGATGAAGTCGTAGCCGCTCATGCCCTTAAGGCACAGCTCGCCCTGATTGGTGATGCCGTTGAGCGGTTCGGTACCCACAACCTGGCCGTTTTGGACCAAGAGGTTAAACTGGCAACCGGCGCCGCAGTACGGGCAGATCACTTTATGCTTCTCCATGACACCCTCCTTCCTTTCTCTGCTACCGAATACTCGGTACTTATTTGACAATCATTGGGCCTGTCGCCCGACGCTTACGCCTCGTTTTCGATGGTGGCGCGGGCACGCTCGGCAGTCAGTTCTGCCAGACGCTCCTCGTCTACCAGGGTGAGGCCCTTGGTCGGACACGCCTCGGCACACGCCGGACCGCCGGGACGGTCCACGCACAGGTCGCACTTGAGCACGAAGCTCTTAGTCTGCGAACCCACGCGCACGTCGCCCATCAAGACGGGGACCTGCGTGGTCGCCACGCTCACGGCGCCAAAGGGGCATGCCATGACGCAGCTCTTGCAACCGATGCAGTTGTCCTCGTTGACGCCGATGCGATGGTTCTTTGGGTCAAAGAACAAGGCGCCCGTGGGGCAGGCCTTGGCGCACGGAGCGTCCTCGCAGTGGTGACATGCCACCGGCGCGGAAATCTCGTAGGTGCGCGTTACGCGCAAGCGAGGTGCGGCGATGTTGCCGGGAATATCGTGTGCCTCGATACACGCCGCCATGCAGGTTTGACACCCAATGCAGCGTGAAGAATCAGCCACGACTCGTTTATTGCCCATGTTGTTCACTCCCTCCTGAATCCCATGCCGGAGAGACCCTGTCGACGTAGTCCCGGACCGCCCGTGGTCCGGCATCGGCGTATCGAGTGCATGCGGCGAAACAGGCACTTCGATAGAATTCCTCCAACGATATACAGGTTAAATATACGCAGTTGCAGGGGGCAAACTTGAGCATAGGCCCTGCAATACGGGTGTATTGCAGGGGTTTTGGCAGGTTGGAATTATTCTCTAGAAGCTATAAAGGTGAGTGTATTACATGCGTACATCCAAGGGAGATTTCACGCTCGCTTATAAAGGACGTAATACGTTTGTGATAAATTTCGCGCTCATTAACTTGAGTGCAATAAAGTAGTGGTTATAAGATTAGCTATTTATATCCGATGCTGTATTTGACCATTCATATTGCACGCTCATTAAGGGGGGCCAGTGATGTCATCGACTCAAAAAAGAGCCATCCTGCAGGTGCGCATTCGCGAGGAAGACAAGCAGCATGCCGAGCATCTCTACGACGCCATGGGCACATCGCTCGCCGAAGCCGTCCGCCTATTTGTCGCGCAAAGCATTTTGATGCGCAAGCTTCCCTTTCAGCCAGTCGCCGTGCGCTCAAAGGACGGCACCGCCGCCTATGGATCGCTCAAAGCATATGGTGACCCCAATCGCCGCTCCGAGGAGCGCAATGCCTGGATTGAATACCTTGCTACAGAAAGCGACGATTCGATTTTGGGCCCCGAGGAAGTAGATATCCATGAGTAGCACCATCATCGACGAGACCGTCATCCTGCGCTACCTGCTTGACGACGACGAAGTTCTGTCCCCGCGCGCCGCCAAGGTCATCGCCACGCGCACCGCTCGCGTCTACCCCGAAATCATCACGCGTGTCGTGGTCACGCTGCGCGACGTCTATAAGGTTCCCCGCGTTGAGATTGCTACGGCCATGAGAAGGCTGCTCGATGACGTCATGGTCGACGAGCCCACCGTTGTCGCCCTTGCCGTCAAACTCTTTGGCAAGACTCATATGGACTTTACTGACTGTCTGCTTGCCGCCCGTACCGCCATCTACAACGATGATGTCGTGAGCTTTGGCAAGCCCATCATCCAAGGCATGATCGATTACCGCCGCCAGCGCCAAACCGCCGCCGACGCTCGCGACCGCGCCGCCGAAGCCCGCAGCCGAAGCACCGACTCCACCATCGACAAGCTCCGCCACCGCCCCCGCAGCTAACCGACAGACAACGGCATCGCCCGCCCCTCAGCCCCATCCCCACCTAAGTTGCGGTGAAATAGTTCCTGTTTTCAAGCTTCCACGGGCCTTTTAGGAACTATTCCACCGCAACTTCCAGGTTGGCCATCCGAAACCGACAGCCTTGGACCGCGAATCCTACTGTTCGCCACGAAATGGGCCTATCTACTACGTTTAACCGATTGCCCTCGACCATACCGAAATCCGAAAAATCAATACCGCTGGTAGACGGCTTGCTGATTTTCCGAAAATGCCGCTATGGTCGACCCCTACGGGCCAAACGTAGTAGATGGGCCGCTTTCGTGGCTCAGCACCGGACCAGTCATTTAGGGACAGGGCTTTTTTGACCACATTTGCCAGCCTATCGCTAGAGTAGTCAAACAGCCCCGTCCCAAATTAGCTACCCCGGCCTTCAATGGGTTCGCAAAAGCCAAACGACAGCCCGTATTTCACCGCAACTTAGGTGGGGCGGCATCGATTCCCGTCACCCCGTGCACTTACGAAAATGGCTCTGGTCCCAAAAGGAACCAGAGCCATTCATCTATCTTATGGAGCGGGCGACGGGAAGTCCAAGGGTTTGCTTCGCAAGCCCTTGTTTCGCTGCGGGCCATTGGCCCTTGCGTACTGCGCTGGAAAATACTCACGCATTTTCTCAGCTTCGCACCCTGCCGGGTTCGATTCCCGTCGCCCGGCACGCTTATGAAAACGGCTCTGGCACCAAATGGAGCCAAAGCCGTTAAAACTATCCTATGGAGCGGGCGACGGGAATCGAACCCGCGTCATCAGCTTGGAAGGCTGGGGTTCTACCATTGAACTACGCCCGCAAGATATGGTCGGGACGACAGGATTTGAACCTGCGACATCCTGCTCCCAAAGCAGGCGCGCTACCAAACTG